>WNFR01004502.1_pt1 | contig 20505 bp, 21 predicted proteins | sample 5400221 | NCBI WGS metagenome assembly WNFR01 (sample SAMN13153357, study PRJNA577476) | soil metagenome | isolation source: 40 cm soil under Madrone tree | place: USA:California | collected 2016-06-14 | reverse complement strand
TTCACACTTTCAACTCGCTCTATGAATCGCATAAGCAGATCGTCATCACCTCGGACAAGTTTCCTAAAGAGATTCCTGGAATCGAAGATCGTTTGAGAAATAGATTTGAGTGGGGATTAATCGCCGACATTCAACCCCCCGACATGGAGACCCGGGTCGCCATCTTGCAAAAGAAAGCTGAAGACGAAGGCGTTAAGTTACCCCATGATGTGGGAATTTATCTCGCGTCCAATATCGACTCGAATGTGCGTGAATTGGAAGGGTCTCTCACTCGCCTCGGCGCTTTTGCTTCGTTGACCAAGGCTACGATAACCGTCGATCTCGCTAAGGACGTGCTTCGAAACACATTGAAGAGTGCTCAGCGAGAGGTTACCGTGGAAAATATTCAAAAGACTATCTGTGATTATTTTAATATTAGAATCGGTGACTTAAAGGCAAAACGGCGCACTCAGAACATCGCCTTGCCGCGCCAAGTGGCGATGTATCTGTGCCGCAAATATACTGAGACATCTTTTCCGGCGATCGGCGACAAATTCGGCGGCCGTGACCACTCCACTGTAATTCACGCATCAAAAACCATCGAACGCAAGATCAAAGAAGATCCCCATATGCAAACAACGATCGAAAAGCTCGAACGAAATCTAAACATTCGGAAGAAGCTGTGAATAACCTGTGATCAACATGCCTTGGCCGTTGTGGATGAATGTGAAGCGGTGTCACTCTTGGCCTAAATGAGTTGAAACGACTAACAACTACAGCGAATAAATCACAACCCACATCCCCAATTTCTCTCATCAAATTAGCCTTTTCCACTTTACTCACAGCCACTACTATTACTACTGAAATTTATATATATAGAAATATACAGTAAATGAGTGGGAGGGTGTATGGAAATTAAAGCTAAGCGGGACGACCTTCTCGCAACGCTTTATTGGACTCAAAGTATCGTCGAACGACGCAATACCATGCCCATCCTCGCCAATGTCCTATTTGAAGCGAGTAAAGGCTCGATTCGCGTCACCGCGACCGACCTTGAAGTCGGCGTGAGAGGCGAGGTCGATGGGGATATCGTAAAAGAAGGAACTGTCACAGTAAACGCGAAGAAAATTTATGAAATCATAAGGGAAGTACCGAACGAGCAGGTTCACTTAAAGCGCTTAGAGAACGATTGGGTAGAAATCCGCAGCGGCAAGTCGGTGTTTAAGATCGTCGGCATGGACGCGAAGGAATTTCCGCAGTTTCCGAAATTCGACGGCAAGTCTCTGTCGTCGACGCCGGCATCGACGATTCATGAAATGATCGAACGGACTATTTTCTCGGTTTCGACGGATGAAACGCGTTATAGCTTGAACGGAGTTTTTGTCGAGGAGGCGGAAGGGGGCAAGGTTAGAATGGTGGCCACCGACGGTCATCGTTTGGCTTTTGAAGAAAAGACAGTCGGATCAATCGGCCTGTCCAAAGGCGTTATCTTGCCGAGAAAAGGATTAGCTGAACTCAAGAAGTTGCTGGAGTCTGGCACGGATGGCGTGGTCTCATTGGGATTCAAAGAGAATATGGGGCTGGTTATCAAAGACAAAATCGAGCTTTTCATGAGGTTAATCGACGGTGACTTCCCGGACTATACTAAGGTTATTCCGAAGGGAAATCCGAATATCGCCAAGCTGGAGCATGACGAGCTGCTCCAAGCATTACGGCGCGTATCGATTTTGTCGAGTGAGCGCTACAAGGGGATTCGCATGGAATTCTCGGATGGCAAAGTTTCGATTTCGGCAAACAACCCCGACTTGGGCGAAGCCGTGGAGGAAATCGAGGCAGAATACAATGGCAAAGCTATCTCCATAGGCTTCAACGCGCGTTATCTACTGGATGTCTTGGGGATTCTCGGCGGCGATGGTGAAATAAATATTGAACTCAAGGACGAATTGAGCCCAAGCATCATTCGCAAAGGTGGTGTCGATAGCTATCTCTACGTACTAATGCCGATGAGATTGTAGGGCACGGTCGGAAGGCAAGGGACGGACTGATCGATTTCAAATATCTAACTTCGGTATTTGGCATCGAGCGCGTACTTTTCATCCAACCCGACGATACCGTTGAATTCATCGAATGGCATCAAGCGATCCAAGATCGCCAACGTCGAACCGTCACGCCGTAGAGTGGTGTAAACTTCAGTCAGCGATTTCGCCACTGAGTAGAGCGGCGCCAACGGCCAAACAACTAAGTCAAAACCAAGCTCCTTTAATTCTTTTGGCCCCATCAATGGCGTGACACCGCGTTCCAGCATGTTCGCTACCAATGGTGCTGGCACGCGCTTAGCGATCTCTTTCATCTCCTCTTTAGATTCCGGCGCCTCAATAAAGACTGCGTCGGCGCCGGCTTCTTTAAAAGCAAGTCCGCGCGTAATTGCTTCACTGAGACCTAAGGCCTGGCGCGAGTCAGTACGCGCGACGATGAAGAAGTCGCTACCCCGTTTTGCCTCTATAGCGGCGCGCAGTTTCTTTAGCTGTTCATCGAGCGGAATTACCTGTTTTCCCTTCATATGACCGCAGCGCTTGGGCCAGACCTGGTCCTCAAGAAACATTCCGCCGGCGCCGGCCCGGATCAAATCCTGAACTGTTCTAACGACGTTGATCGCGTTGCCATAACCGGTATCGGCATCGACAATGACCGGCGTGTCGACGACGGAGCAGATCCTCTGTGCTGCGCTTACCACTTCGGTCTGGGTCAACAAACCGAAGTCCGGCTCGCCCAACAAAGTCGCCGATAGGCTATAGCCGGTGATAAAAATGACTTCGAATCCAGCTCTCGCGGCGACTTTTGCGCTCAAAGCGTCGTAAACACCAGGCATGATCAGCTGGCCATGATCGGCGAGGGCACGACGTATTAATTGCGCTTTACTCATTTTTCATCTCATCTCAAACAAGCCTGTTCGATGTCTGCCGATGGCACGGCTGCGATCTTCAATTGGTTAGCGCCTGGGACCTCGGCTAAAACCACCACGATGGGCCATGGGCTCCAGCTTCGGTGCCGCCCTCAACAATCGTGCCGGCTTGAGCCCGAGAATATCAGCACCATACCGAGCCTTATCGAGGTGGTCGCAGCGCGCTTTAATCTTTTGGCGAATCTGATGACGCGTAACCATGTCCAGCTTGGCGCTTCTCAAGTCCTCCAGATCAAGCACAACATCGGCCTCGTGGCCGCGGAGCTTTACATGAACCGTAAAGCGCGAGCCCTGGCCCTCTTTTGCGCTGTAATCGACTCGTTTATCGATGCTTCGAATAATGCTGCGGAGCACGTTTTCTTTTTCTTGAAACACTCCCTTGCCGAACATGAAACCTCCTTTTTGAAGACGCGCATAGATTATGCTCTAATCCAACCTATCAGGTCTCAAAAATCTACGTCAACAGAAGCGGAAGATCAACATTACCAGGTCCGCGTTAGCGCTATCGTTCGACAGCAAAGCAATTCTGGAGAGGTATCCAGACCGCCCGATCAGGCGGCAATTGAGGTTGTGCGTAGCTAGCGTCAACTTTGGCAGCAACGACCATGCCAGCAATGGTAGCATCATGCTCGCTTATGAATGCGCGGCGGTGTTAATAAACAATTCCTCAAGCGACATTTTGCGGCCCAATAGACCCTGTTCTTGGGAATATTGCATAAGAGTTTCCAACGCTTTTTTGTTGATTGCGCCAAGGCCGTAGATCCAGGGATCCGGACCGAGGATCTCCTCTTGCTCTTCGAGAAAATGCCGGAACCAAGCCAGTGGCACGATGCGCGGGTTCTCCATTCGTTTGTAGGCGGCCTTCTTCGACTCTTCAAAAGCCTTCATCAGGTTAATCGGGACCCACGGATGCTTATCAACAATCTCTTGCTTTATCGCAGTGGTATGCATGATCGGGAAGATGCCGGTGCGTTTGTAATAACTCATTTCCAAATCGCGGTAGTTTGCAAACAGACGAGTCACCCGTTTATCCTTATGGAGTATCGGCTGAATTACTTCCGGATGAATCAGAGCGTCGAGCTCGCCCTCCACGAGCATCTTTTCGACATTCTTTCCTGAGGCAATCCGTTGAATTTTCAAACCCGTCGGAGGCGTCCATTCGATTTCTTCCTCATCCTGCTTGAACCAATCGATGCTCCGGTGTGGCACACCGTATTCATGTTCCAGAATACCACGTATCCACAAATTTGCGGTTGCTTGAAAATTGCGCAGGCCAACCTTTTTGCCGATTAAATCCGTCGGTTCAGTAATGCCCCTGCCGGTATTGACATAAACGAATCCGTGACGAAAGGACGGTGCAGAAAACCGGTATTGCGACAAAGGGTAATCCGGTGTACTTCGCCATCAAGTAATTCGACATGGACAGCTCGGCGACGTCAAATTCGCGATTTCGAAGCATGCGCCAGTTTAGTGACGGATATCGGAAGTCATGTCCGTCAGGACTGTGAGTTCGATCCCATCGGGCTGCACGGTACCTTCTTTTAGAGCCCGGATGCTCTCGTAGTCCCCGGTTGCCACAGATGTAATTTTGAGCTCATAGGCGCTAATTACCACGCTTCCAAGGTCAAACCAATTGGTTGCATTAGCACAATGGATTGGTACCCTTGTCGAGGCCCTTAGTCGGCAGTGACCAAGTTCACCTAAGTATAAGGAGAAGTAATGAAACATCGATTTTGGCAGATCGGAGCAGCGGTATTGTCGGTTTTTTTGTCGTCGAGCATTGCATTGGCGCAAAACCCCGTACGGATCAATTGGACTGCGGTTACCGGCGCGCAGAGTGGCATGTTCATGGCGCAGCAGGAGAAGCTCTTTAAGAAATACGGTTTAGACGTTGAGCTGCTGCACATACCGTCGAGCTCGCGCGGTATCCAGGCTATCCTCGCCGGTGAAATCGCTTTTTCATTCATGGACGGCTCGAACGCGGCCCAGGCAAATCTCAAGGGAGCAAATCTAGCCCTCGTCGCTGGGGCGACCAATCGGCAGGTCTTTTCGCTCATGGCAAAGCCGGAAATCAAAAGGATCGCTGATCTGAAAGGCAAAAAAATCGGCATTACCCGAATCGGCTCGTCGACCCACACTTCGGCGTTCTACGCGCTCGGTTCGGCCGGTTTAAAGACGACGGACTATCAGATTCTGCCTTTGGTCGAAGTGCCAAACATCTTCACGGCATTGGCGGCGGGCCAAATCGATGCTGGCGTTATGTCACCGCCGACCAACGCCCGCGCGAAAAAGGCCGGTTTTGTCGAGTTGATGAACATAGCCAAGGAAGGCCCGGAATTTGTGTCCGTCGCAGTCGGAACCAGCCGGACCTATATAAAAGGCCAACGAGGATATCGTTCGGCGCGTGGTGCGCGCCTACGCCGGCGCCTACGCCGAGGGGGTGCAAATATTCAAGACCAACAAAGCCGCCGCCCTGAGGATGATCCAGAATCAACTCAAGGTGAAGGAGCCGGAAATCCAGGAAGATACCTATAGCCAATTTCGCGATTATTTAGAGTATCCTCCCTATGTGAGCCGTAAAGGCATGGAAGCGGTACTCGCGGAAATCGCGGAAAAGGAACCCGCGGTAAAAAGCGCCAAGCCGGACGATTTCCTAGATATGCGCTTTGTCGCGGAAATCGATAAGAAAGCCGGAGGTAAGTAAGCTGCCCTTTTCTTTAAGCCCTGGTTTGACGGCGCGTTGCTAGGTCAACGAATGGCGACCCCATCGCGGCACGATTCAAGGCCGTTCAGCGCCACTCATGTTTCGGATACTTGCGTTGCAGTTGCTGTTTGAGGTTCGGATAGGTTTCCCGCCAGAAAACCGATAGGTTCTCGGTGACCTGCACCGGCCGGTTACTTGGCGCCAGCACTTGAATACGCACACGCACACGGCGGTTGGCGATCCAGAGCGCGTCTTTAATACCGTACAAAGCCTGGATGCGCGCCGCAATCGTCGGCGCTGCGTCGGCGGAGTAGACAACCTTAACCGTACGGCCTTTGGGCAACCGTATCCGGTCTGGAGCATACTCTTCGATCCACGCTTGCTGTTGGCTCGAGAGCCATGACTTCACGACGGGCAACACGGCACGATCCTCGATTTCGTTATAGCCGGATGCGCCTTGGCAAATGTGCTCGATCATAACGCCCCGGTCCTTTTCTGTAACGGCGGGCAACCCCAACTCCGGCATCCATTGGCGCAAACGATTGACGCGCAGGATCCATTGTTCGACGGACTCGTCCCATTTCGTGAGGACCAGGCGGCCGGCAGCGACTTCGCGCGCAAGAGTCTCGGAGGCTTCGGCGACGGGTGGATCTTCGGAAATATTTTCTGCCAGAACTAAATCGCGGAATCGTTTCTCCGTTCGAGCAACGACGCGCCGCAGCGTCGGATCATAGACCACTGCTTCAACTTCTTTGAACCCCTCTGGAAATAGCTCGCGCAGCCACTCCTCTTTGACCGCCGTGGCGAGATTCAGCACGACATTCAAATTTCGCTCTCTAGCGCCGCTGCTCTCTAACTCGCGCACTTCCGAGACCACGAACAGCGGCGCTTTCACAACGCTTTCGCGCGCCAGCGTACCGCGCCGCCCATGGACGAGCTGGCAACGCCGCGAGCCGGTGTCGAGACGTTTGCCAATATGGTCGGAGAAACCGACCAGCAGACAGCGCTGCACGGCGGGACGATCAAGCGGCTTCTCGCTGATGTCCAACCCCTCGTCGGCCGCGATGCGCAGAAACTGCTCGAACAACGGCCCGACCTGGCGTGCTGCTTGCGCGTGTATGCCGATGCGGCGGCAGCGGTCAATGTGATAGGCGTTGCGCTCGGCGTAGCGCCACGCGGCCATCAAGACAAAAAAATCCGACTCGGTCTCGGCACTCAACAGCTCGTTACGCGGGTCGTCTATTTGCTTTCCTTGCTGGCGCACGAGCAAATCCCGTCCTTGGGTCAACGCCGCGATCAACGCGATTTCGCGCACACAACCGTAATCGTTCGCGGCGAGCAGCATGCGCGCGTAGCGCGGATGGGCCGGAAAAGCGAGCATGCGCCGACCAAGCGCGGTGATGGCGCCAGTCGTGGCATCAATAGCTTCCAAATCGATGAGCAGGGTCTCGGCGCGCTCCCGGGCGTGTGCATCCGGGGCTTCGAGCCAGCGGAACGCTCTCATGTTATCGACGCCGCTCGCCTTGAGCGTGAGGATCACTTCGGCGAGATCAAGCCGTTTCACCTCGGGAATTTCCTGAGCGGGTCGAGCGGCATGCTCATGCGCCGTCCATAGACGCAAGCAGTGTCCGGGCGCGGTGCGGCCCGCCCGGCCCGCCCTTTGATCGGCCGCGGCGCGGCTGACTTTTTCGATGAGCAGCGTGTTGATGCCGCGATACGGATCGTATCGGGGAATGCGCGCCAAACCGCTATCGATGACCAGGCGCACACCGTCGATAGTGAGCGAGGTTTCCGCGACGTTGGTGGCGACGACGATTTTGCGCCGGTCATAGCTGGCTACTGCTGCGTCCTGATCGGCGACCGACAAATCGCCATGCAACGGAAAGACGACAAACCCCTGGCCCAGCACGTCGCGTGCGGCTTGCACGGTGCGGGCGATCTCATAAGCACCGGGCATGAAAATGAGGGCGTCGCCTTGGGGATATTCGCGCACCAAGCGTTGGAGTTCTTTCACCGCAAGTTCCCACACGGGCCGATCACCGCCGGGCTTGGGTAGATATTCAACCGCGACGGGATAAGTGCGGCCTTCCGACGACAACACCGCGCAAGGCTGAAGATATTTCTGCACCGCGGCGACATCCAAAGTCGCGGACATGACGATGATAATGAGGTCGGGCCGCGTCGATTGCTGAATTTGCAGTGCGCGGGCGAGCGTAATGTCGCCGAAAAGATGCCGTTCGTGAAATTCGTCGAACACCATGGCGCTCACACCCTTCAATTCAGGATCAGCCAACATCTGGCGCAGCAATACGCCTTCGGTCACATAACGGATTCGCGTGCCAGCGGAGGTGACCTTGTCCAGCCGCATCTGGTAGCCCACTTCACCGCCCAGTTTTGTACCGCGCGCTTGCGCGACCCACGCGGCGAGCATGCGCGTGGGCAACCGGCGCGGCTGCAAAATCGTCACTTGGCCGTCGCCGAGCAGACCGCCGTCGAGCAGCATCTGCGGCACTTGGGTTGATTTGCCCGAGCCCGTGGGCGCGGTTAAAACCAACCGTTTCTGTGCGGTCAGCGTTTCGAGCAATCTCTGTTCGATTTCGAAAATGGGTAAATCAAGCTGTCGCATCGCTTAATTAGCGGCCATAAAAATAGCACTCCGCGGAGACGCTGAGAAGGAAAGATAAAAACTCGGTAAACTCGGCGTCCTCGTGGAGACTAGTCTGTCACAGTAAACCTGGGAGAGCCACGTCATCCAAGGTGGATTGAGGTCGGAGCAGATTTACCCGCGCTTAAATTATCCGCGAGTTGCGTCCGTTAAGGATTGAAGCCCGCACAAAATACAGAGAATCGATTGTAGAACGAGGTAAGGATTCATAGCCTCTTTTGCACCCGTTCGGTAATCGATGCCCAACGATGATTCGCGGCAGACTTGCATTGAGTTTTAAGTGGATGGAACGCCAGCCAGCGGTTCGGGAGTCCGCAAATACGCACGTGACAGTCATTTTGTCACCGACTGCCAAATCTGACCCGCTAACATCAGAGTTTCTAGCGTTGTTACCTAATAATCGCCACGATTCCTGAACTTTACCGGCGGCACCCGTTTTGCTCCCCGATTCGCCGAAGCGGCGAAGGGGATCATCGGTTAGTAATCTAGCCGAAAATTGGTGGCTAATTTCATTCGAAATAAAATAACGTAGACAATTCAAAATCGGAGGCACAGGAATGAATTTGCTAAGGCAGCTTTGGCTGGAAGAGGACGGACAGGGACTCGTTGAGTACACCTTGGTCGTCCTGCTGGTGGCGTTGGTGTTTTGGATGGGCGTTAGAGACACCAACGTCGGTGCCAGTGTGGCAGCAGGCTGGTCCAGGGTGCTTAACTGCGTGACTTCGCCATCATCCTGTGCCCCCTAATTGAATCAATCAGAACCAATCGCAAGTAACAAATATGCGGGTGTCGTGAGTGGCGACCGTGTTTGTCTAGCTTTGAAGTTTCCGCCCAGATCGGGGTGCATAATAGCACCGATTCCAAACATAGCTGCGCGCCCAGCCTATGCCGCAAACGAGATTCGAAGTGTCACCTAACTCGACACAGCACCAATTTACATTGTCTTCAATCGAATCATCGGTCTGCCACGGCATCGGCACTGCCGGTTTTTGCTGCCGTCTAATTATTCGCAGTCGTTGTTGAGGCAGCCGTGCTATGAAGAGCTATGCGAGCTGACCCGTTGGTTCACAGCGCCGCAAACCCAACGCCGAATGCACATCGGCGATCATCAGTTATTATGTCACGCCGCAAATCGTTTCTTTAAACAACGAGCCGCAGATAAGTTGCGGCAAATCGACCTAAGCGATGGCGGCGATTGAATCAGCAATCTTTTGATATCCGGGCACCGCCCAATTTTATTATCGTGTTCCCCGCAGTTTGTGGTCCAAAGGCTGGCACGACAGATCTCGGCCCATGCGAAGCGCTGCCTCGATACCTTGGTAGTAGCCGGTAAGGTGAACGAGCGTGCGGTAGCCCATACGCTTATAGAAGATTTGTGCCCCTTCGTTTCCCGCGCGCACTTCCAGGGCGACGGTGAATATGCCCGCCACAACGGCGCATTTCTCGAGCCACTCAACAAGTTGACGTCCGATGCCTAATCGTCTGTATGACGGAGCTACAGCGAGAAGGTCCAAGTGTGCGTCGTCCTCGCCGTAGCGCATGATGGCAAAGCCAACGATGTTAGCATGAACACAGGCGACGACTACGTTAACATCAGGGGCGCGAATATTTTCAGTTATTCGTCCAGGTGTCCAACGCCATCGGAGACCATACTCAATCAAATCCCGCGAAAAGTTGGCAATGGTATGAGCGTCTGCCAGGCGCGCCAAGCGTAATGTTAGCGCAGAACTTGTCATGAGGGTGTATAGCCTAACGCATAACGTTTTATTCCCAAAGCTTGGGAGCAATCAAGTTCTCTGATGATAGTGCCGCATCACTTGAGGATAAAAACGAGTTGGACTAAACCGACAAGCCGCAGGTTAGTTGTGACTCATGCGAATTATCGGGTCGGGGCGATCAATCGACCGATTGTTTAAATAGCCAGGTAGATCCCAAATAATTCCCGGTGTTTGCCGGCTTTGAAGGCGCGCTCACTTGGCACGATCCCGTATGGCACGAACCGCAATGATTTCCTACTGTTTCAGAATATACGATCCTTCGCCATTTTCGTAATCAGTTAACCAACGGCGGCTTGAACGTGCCGGAGAATAGCCAGCCAAGATGTAACACGCTGAAGCCGTGATATTTGTGGTCAATTTCATAAAGTTCACTCGGGAAGCGACAAAGACAAGACGCGCAGACGTGCCTGGTGAGTGGATCTCATTGGTATTAGGACGATTTCTTGACGCCAACTACTACCAGCACGATCCCGCCTATAAGCACTAATCCGCCCAAGACCGGCGAGATCGCAGGAATCTGCTTGGTGTCAATGCGAGTTTGAATGCTCCCGGCAGCGACAGTGAGTTCACTACTTGTGTCGGTGCCGCCTTGATAAGAAAACGCCACGATGCCGAGAAGGATGAGGGCGATACCGACGTGGATTATTGGTTTAGCATTCACAAAAACCTCTCGCTTTCATCAAAATCGAAACGGCTGAACAACTCTAGACCGCGGCGTACGATTGATCCCTGTCGCCAGGGGAGCGCAAGTCACAATTATTTGGATCGTCCGTCAATCAGCGTGCGAGAACCAGGCAATCCCACGGGATCCGTGGTCAAAGACGCGCAAAGATCGTGCAAGCCGCGACCCCATTTCAACCAGTCTTTTCTAAAGGGCCTAGGATTCTCCCCATGTTTAGACCGCCTCTTACGATGTGCTGACTCGAAAGGGATTGCCGTCTAAAACTAGACAATCTTGAAAAGAAATAGCGCGCTGCACGCGTAGAGACTTCCGTTCTCTACGCAATCTGCGCCAAGTAGTCGGTGAGTTTCTTTTCTTTGATGATGAGAAAACGATCTCTATTGGTCTCGATCAGCCCAAGGTTGTGGAAGCGCTGCATGAACAAGCTGATCCTTGGCCGCGTGGTGCCGACCATCTCGGACAATTCTTCATGGGAAATCCTCAGTTCGATGCGAATGCTGCGCGGGTCCTTCTTGCCCATGGTGCGGGCCAACTGCAACAACGTCCGGCCCAGCCGCTGTTCGCTATCGACCGTCACGAGATTGGCGATGACCTGCTGCTGGTCGGCGATACGCACCGCCAGGTAACGCACGAAACCCTCGAACAACGAGTCGTGGCTTAGACGCCCCAAGAATTGAACGCACGGAATCTGCTTCAGCATCGTTTGCTTCATCGCCGTCGCCGTTTCCAGGCGCGTGCCCAAGCCGGACAGGCATAGCTCACCGAAAACGTCTCCCGGACCGTGAATGGCCAGCAGGCACTCTTTGCCGTCGGACGACAGCATAAGCAGCTTGACCTGGCCGCTTTCGACAAAATAGACCATCTCGTCTTGATCGCCGCAAGTGTAGACGTTCGCGTGCCGCGCGATTTTGACGGCGCGAGAATTCACCGTCTCGCGCACTAATGAATCACGTAGTTGTTCTTTGAACTCGTCTGCTTGAGGAGTCTGTTGAATCGCCATCATGTCTCCTTGCGATGCCCACGATGCTTTCAACAACGGTCGACTTCCCCTGGGGCTCGGTCGGTCATCTATTATTGTTGGGTCGCAGAACCTCCGCGGTTGACCGCACCCATTGAGACTATCGCGTGGCTGGCGCCGTGTCTAGTGGCCCCAGCTCCGGTTAGATTTTGAGATGACTTGACAGGGTGGATGCTGTCCAATGCTTGAGCTTTAGTCGAATGTAGCGCGGTTCCAGCCCGAGCGCATCGTAGATGGACAGGAAGGAGAAGAGCCGGCGAGAGTTATCGCCGTAAAACCAATCCTCAGCCTCTCGAGCGCGCGGCATAAACCGCTGATCCGGCTCGAACTGTTTATGAAAGCAGAGAAACGCAATTTTCGAGCACAGCGTACATCAATGCCGTCTCCGGGCACACGGCAGCGAGTTTGACTCGAGAGTCGAAGAACTGTTCCGGATTCAAGCTGCCATCCGCGGGACGCTCATAGGCGGCAGCGCGCCGAGCGGACACCCGTTGGCGCGCCTGGCTTCGGTGAGTAGTGATAGACCTGTTGTGCATAGCTTCTCCCAATTACGAACGTCTCGTTTGCGCCGCGCGAAAGCGAACGGGCGCTACATAGTAAAGATTGGTGTATTGGAGTGATACCTTTAAAACGCAATGCTCCAATGCTCCCAGACCCCAACACACCATTCCGCTCACGCTGTTCCGAAGAGTGCTCCGACTCCGGCGGTTACTCCCATGGCCAGCGCACCCCACAGGGTGACACGCAGGGCGCCCACCCTCACCGGTGCGCCACCCGCGCGTGCCGCCATTCCCGCCTAACAGCGCGAGGAACACCAGTGAAGTTCCAGAGACGAGAGGGATTACGCTCGCCTCGGGAACTATCGCCGCGGTCAAGATAGGCATCCCTGCTCCCACCGCGAAACTGCCCGCTGACGCAAGTGCAGCCTGGATCGGACGCGCCGTAAGGGTCTCGAAGATGCCGAGTTCGTCGCGGGCATGGGCGCCGATCGCGTCATGGGCCATGAGTTGGTCCGCGACCTGTTTAGCGAGCACAGGATCGAGGCCGCGCTCAACATAGATCGCAGAGAGTTCCCGGTGCTCACCTGGAGCATCTAACTTGAGCTCTTTGCGCTCGAGCGCAAGGTCGGCCTGTTCGGTGTCAGCCTGGGAATGGACAGACACGTATTCGCCGGCAGCCATCGACATAGCTCCGGCGACGAGGCCGGCGACTCCCGCAACCAGTACGTTGCTGTGAGTCGCATGCGCTGCTGCGACACCGAGTACGAGACTCGCCGTCGAAACGATACCGTCGTTCGCACCCAATACCGTCGCGCGCAGCCAACCGATGCGTTCCGTGCGGTGTCGTTCTCTATGTCTTAACAAAATCTTGAAATCTCCTGCGACACCGATCGATTGCGATAAAGCCTCTTATAACGCCGCAGTGCGCGCCCAGCTGGGGCGCTGATTGGAATGCGGACGTGTCTCAGCCTCGGTTGGAGAATTTGACAGTCTTAGGCCCGCCTTGGGAAAATTTAGCCGACGCTGCCTTCGAGACTGACGCCCAGAAGCTTCTGCGCTTCCACGGCAAACTCCATCGGCAGCTCGCGAAACACTTGTTTGCAGAAGCCATTGACGATCAGCGTTACTGCGTCCTCCGGCGAAATCCCACGTTGCCTGCAGTAAAAAAGCTGATCTTCACCGATCTTCGAGGTCGAAGCTTCGTGCTCCACCTGCGACGAGCTGTTCATGACCTCGAGGTAAGGAAAGGTATGAGCACCACACTTATCGCCGAGCAGCAACGAGTCACACTGAGAATAATTACGCGCGCCCGTAGCGTTCTTCATAACTTTCACCAGCCCCCGATAGGTGTTTTGTCCGTGGCCCGCGGAGATCCCCTTAGAAATGATCGTGCTCTTGGTATTTTTTCCGATGTGAATCATCTTGGTGCCGGTATCCGCCTGCTGATAATTGTTGGTGAGCGCCACGGAGTAAAATTCCCCGACCGAGTTGTCACCCTGCAGGATGCAGCTCGGATATTTCCAGGTGATCGCCGAGCCGGTCTCGACCTGCGTCCAGGAAATCTTGGAGTTCGCTCCCACACACTTGCCCCGTTTGGTGACAAAATTGTAGATCCCGCCCTTGCCATCCTTATCGCCGGGATACCAATTCTGCACTGTCGAGTACTTGATCTGCGCATTATCCATGGCAATGAGTTCCACGACGGCTGCGTGCAGCTGATTCTCGTCCCGCATCGGCGCGGTGCATCCCTCTAGATAACTCACGTAGCTGCCCTCATCGGCAACGATCAAGGTGCGCTCAAACTGGCCGGTCTCGGCGGCATTGATGCGAAAGTAGGTCGATAGCTCCATAGGGCAGCGCACGCCTTTCGGAATATAAACGAAGGATCCGTCACTGAAGACAGCGGCGTTCAAGGCGGCGAAGAAATTATCGCTGTGGGGCACCACCGAGCCGAGATATTTTTTCACTAGCACGGGATGTTTCTGCAGCGCCTCGGAAAAGGAACAAAAGATGATCCCCAACGCCCCGAGCTTTTCCTTGAACGTCGTCGCCACCGAGACGCTGTCAAAAACCGCATCGACCGCGACGCCGGTGAGCCACTTTTGCTCCGACAAAGGGATACCGAGCTTCTCGTAAGTTTCGAGCAGCTTCGGGTCTACTTCATCGAGGCTCTTTAACCCCGCGTTTGTTTTTGGCGCCGAGTAGTAAATGAGGTCTTGGTAGTCGATCGGCGGATAGTGAACGTTGGCCCATTTTGGTTCTGCCTGGGACTTTTCAAGCTTCTCCCAGTGCCGGTAGGCTTTCAGGCGCCAGTCCAGCATGAAGCTCGGCTCGTTCTTCTTGCCGGAAATCAAGCGGACGATTTCCTTGTTGAGCCCGCGAGGCACCGTGTCAGTCTCGATGTCCGTGACAAACCCGTATTTATACTCCCGATTGACCAGCTCCTCCGGGTTGTATGTGGAAGTGTTCATGGCTTTACCTTTAATTTTCTCTGAGAGTCATCCCTCTATTCCCAATGCAACTACGGATTCGCTGGGATCAATTCGGCAAGGATTCACTCGTCCATCTCCAAAAATGACCTGGCCGACCTGTTCTCTTTGTAAGATCGGGCCAGGCACCTCCGGCCAGTTAGCAGAAGGGGTTTCTCGCTTCCGAACTGGGAACAACCATTTAGCAGCCAACCGCGCTGGCAGCGATCTGGTGCGAGGTCGAGTTGCCGACCTCAAAGGTCTCCACTTTAGGAGTGCCTTCAATCACCCTTGATAGGGCTCTCAAAATCTCAGGATATGTCTTCTGGTTGTAGGTCTCCGCGTCTTCTTTTTTATTCCAGAGACTGATCGTCACTGCCTCATTGCGTTCCGGAGCAATGAAACTGATCGCATCGTCAAATCCTCTTTGCCTTCTGAGCAAGGGAATGACCTCTCCCTCAAGAATCTTGGTAAACTCCGCCGCGCTCTTCGCCTTAAGTTTAAAACTTACGTTTCGGCTATACATTTCAGCCTCCCTGGTTTGACCGGTTAGAGGGTTGAGGATGGTAGGCTTACTTGAAGAATTCCAAGTAACCACGAATCGAGACCCTGCGCCGTTAAATCATATTAGTGTACACCGCCCGGTGCGGGATTACTGTCTAATATTGGACGGTCTTAAAACGAGTCATTTATGCTCTAAATGATCCCCTGATCGATTAAAGCGGAATTTGCCGTGACAGGAGGTTGCACTTGTCAATAATTGAGCTGGTGACACGCCGATTATGCGAGGTTTAGTTTCTAGCTTGGTGTGCGGGAAATTCGACAGCTTGGAGATGATGACGCAGCTGTTCCTGAAACCACGTATCCCTGGGCCACTGCCACTGCGCATGCGGCAGAGACTCACCGCGATAGGAGCAGCCATTCGCCTTGCTCTGCAAGAAAATGAACTGCCAGTAGCTTAGCTTGTCCTTTTCCGCGCCATCAACACGAGTTCGGGTAAAAATCTCTTTCACCAGCTCTGCAATCCCGCTCAAGGAATCTTGTGCCAAAAGTCCAGCCGGCAACGATGGATTTTCCAGATGATCGACCTTCATTGCTACCTCCGCGATAATTTTTTCTTCAGGCCAAAAGCAGCCCGCTCTCACAACTCAGGCCGGTGGCATTTATTATGGATAGATCGAGCGTAGCGCAAATGGAGAGAGGAGAAAGCCAATGAAAGCCGTCGCTTAACAACCGCTCGTGGGCCTCCTCGTCTAAACCGCGTCTTGAAATCAATCTATCCCGACTCGATAGAAGTTTCCGTCTAATATTGGACAGTATCGAGAAGAATTATCAGACCCAAGCTTCTGATCATTAGGAAATTATCCGGGGACATGTTTTCGTTGCGTAATATAAAGGAATTTTGGCAAACGATGCAGAAACATCGGCTAATTTCTTTGACAAAGGTCATGGCCATACTTATCCTTGTTTATTAGCACCTGGTATCAGTCTACGTTACCGAATGGCCTGGAGGCCCATAAATATGGCATCGCACGATTGGGATTTTTTTATTTGGCATCGAGCTAGCGATCTGCTGCAGCAAGCGGGGCGGATTCATAGGAATTTTTTGCAAATAGCAGCCGGCGCTCGTTATCAGGCATCTCCCGGTAGATCGCCAAGCTGGGAACCTCCCGTAAACGTCGTTGAGACTGATGAAAGCCTTTGGGTGATTTCGGCCATCCCGGGAGTGGCAGCGGAGCGAGTAGACGTGCGGCTAGACGGACGCGAACTTATCATTGCAGGCGTACGCCCGATGCCAGATTGCTGCGCTGACGGAGAACTAAAGATATGGGAAATCCCGCTCGGCCGCTTTGAGCGGCGACTCAGGCTCGTGCCAAGCGAACAAGCTCTATCGGTAGGAGAAATTTCTTTTCGAGACGGCCTGCTGATCATCGAGCTAAGGAAACATGCATGAACACTGAAGAAGAAGAAAAGGAATCCTCCAAATCCAAGCAGCGTCTCAATATCCCCGAAGGAGCGTTGGTTATCATACCGATGCGCAATCGGGTGCTCTTCCCCTCCATGATGATGCCGCTTGCGGTCCGTAGCCCGGCCAGGCGCCACGCTGTCGAGGAAGCGGTTCGGCAACAAGTGCCGATTGGATTTGTTGTTCAACGCGATCCGAATGTAGAAGTTTCAGAGCCCAAAGATCTCTACACGGTAGGCACCGCCGGGGATGTTGTAAGAATGTTTACTTTGCCGGACGGTCAGCGTCAGGTCCTCGTGCAAGGCCGCGGGCGCTTTGAGATTGGCGAATTCCTCGAGACCGATCCGGTTCTCATCGCGCGCGTCACGATGGTGGAAGAAAAGATACCGGAGACCAAGGATTTCGAGGCGCGAATTTTACATTTGCGCCAAGAAGCAGCCCGGGCCTTGTCGTTATTCTCTGAGCCTATGAACGAGCTGAGAGTGATGATCGAAAGGATTGAAGACCCGTTATCCGTCATCGATATGATTGCGTCCACCTTGGACCTTCCGACCGCCGAGAAACAAGAAATCCTCGGAATACTTGATCCGGAGACGAGAGCCCAAAGGGTGTCAGAAAAGTTGGCGCGGCAGATAGAACTGCTGGAGCTGAGCAAGAAAATCGGCGCTGAAACCAAGGAATCCATGGACAAGTCGCAGCGCCAATATTTCTTGCGCGAGCAATTAAAGGCAATCCAGAAAGAGCTGGGTGAGACGGATGGAAAGGGCCTTGAAGTTGAAGAACTGAGAAAAAAACTTTATGAGGCAAAAATGCCTCCAGACGTCGAGAAGGAAGTGCTTAAAGAGCTGGCCCGTTTGGAACGCATTCCCGAGGCGGCGCCGGAACATTCGCTGTTGCGGACTTATTTCGATTGGGTGGTAGAGTTGCCTTGGAGCATTTTTACCGAGGAACAGATCGACCTGCCGAAGGCGCGCGAGATTCTTGACGCCGACCATCACGGCCTAGAAAAAGTGAAAAAGCGCATCATTGAATTTCTTGCTGTTCGTAAACTCATGCCGCATGGAAAAAGCCCGATCCTATGCTTGGTCGGACCGCCGGGCGTCGGAAAAACCTCCCTTGGACAAAGCATTGCTCGGGCGATGAATCGTAAGTTCGTGCGCCAAAGTCTAGGTGGCGTCCACGATGAAGCCGATATTCGGGGGCATCGGCGTACCTATGTCGGCGCGCTTCCGGGTAACATCATTCAAGGAATCCGCAAGGCCGGCAGTCGAAATCCCGTCTTCATGCTAGATGAAGTCGACAAGCTCAGCGCGAGCTTTCATGGCGACCCATCAGCTGCCTTGCTGGAGGTGCTCGATCCCGCTCAAAATGCAACTTTTCAAGACCACTACCTCGCGCTGCCCTTCGATCTAAGCCAGGTATTATTCATCGCGACGGCGAACGTGCTCGATACCGTTCCGGGCCCGCTGCGTGACCGCATGGAAATCTTGGAGTTGCCGGGATACATCGAGGAAGACAAATTGGCCATTGCCAAGGGTTACCTCGTTCCTCGGCAGACCGCTGAAAATGGGCTGAAACCGGAAAACATCAGTTTTACCGACGAGGCGATTCGGGAAATTATCCGGTCCTACACCCGCGAGGCCGGGGTTCGCCAATTAGAGCGTGAGCTAGGCGCAGTTTGCCGGAGCGTGGCGACGCGCATCGCCGATGGCTCCAAAGAAACGTTCGCGATCAAACCGGAATCCATCCCGAACTACTTGGGTCCGCAAAAGTTCTTCAACGAGATCGCGCTGCGCACCAGTTTGCCGGGTGTAGCCACGGGCTTGGCCTGGACGCAGTTTGGCGGCGACATATTGTTTGTCGAAGCGACGAAGATGGCGGGCGACGGTAAGTTGATTTTAACCGGCCAGCTCGGCGATGTGATGAAAGAAAGCGCGCAGGCTGCTTTGAGTCTGGTCAAGTCTCGCGCCGAAACATTGGGAATCGATTCCGATATCTTCAAGAAAAACGACGTGCATATTCATATACCCGCGGGCGCGATCCCAAAGGACGGTCCGAGCGCCGGAGTTACGCTCTTTGTCGCGCTCGTTTCACTGCTGACCGGAAGACGAATCAGCAAAGATGTCGCCATGACCGGTGAGATCAGTCTGCGCGGTTTGGTGCTGCCGGTGGGAGGCATCAAAGAGAAAATGCTGGCGGCAAAGAGAGCCGGGATTTCCACGGTTCTGCTGCCTGAGTTAAACCGGAGAGACCTTGAAGAAATACCCGCAGCAGGCCGCGACGGGATCCGCTTCGAATTTTTAAAAACCGCGGACGAAGCCTTGCGGCTTGCCCTCGAGGCCGACGCCCCGAGCGGTTATTCTCCCGGCGAAAGACTGGCGGCTCATTTTTTTTCTTAAAATAAATGGGATCGTATAACCGATAACGGAGTAGCCAGTTTTCGGCGGGTGTAGGTTGAGGATATATTAGACCGGAAATTTACGAAACGCTATCTGACCACCCACTTTCGCCGCCACGTATCCAAGCGCCGCTCCGCCCAGTCTATTAGCACGGTTAAAATCGGCGCATTATCACGTTGGCCTGAATCCGCTCGCGGATCTTGAATCCTAGATCTGCAGACGAGAGCGGCTTGCTAACCAGAATTTTTTTTGCACGGTGAGAGTCGAGGACTGCTATGCTGCCCCTACTTTTCGCCGCCACGTATATGGCGCAAGAGGGCGGGTCGGGAGGTCGAAACGTTTAGTCAATCTACCGTGTGCCGAGCTAAAACCGTTTCTATGAGGGAACTTGTTCTCGCTGCGAAAAGGCAATGTCCTGGTAAGGATCGCCCCGCACCCTCGTCGCAAGGCAACTGCGCTTCCACTACCCAAGAAAACGCCTTAACAAGTCCACGGGCACCGGCAGGACTACGGTGGAATTATTTTCCGCGGATACCTCAACGAGACTTTGCAGGAATCTGAGGTGCATGGCTGCTGGTTGTTTGGCAATGATCTCAGCCGCATCTGCGAGCTTTTGCGAGGCTTGAAATTCTCCCTCCGCGTGAATGATCTTTGCGCGCCTCTCTCGCTCCGCCTCCGCCTGCTTGGCCATGGCCCGCTGCATGTCCAGCGGAAGATCGATGTCCTTCACTTCCACTAAAACCACTTTGATTCCCCACGGCTCTGTTTGGGCGTCCAGGATCTCCTGAATTCGCGTGTTGATCTTTTCCCTCTCGGCCAAGAGCTCGTCCAGCAGGGCCTGTCCACAAGTGCTCCTGAGCGTGACCTGGGCGAGTTGAGAACTGGCAAAGAGATAATTTTGCACTTCCGTGATTGCTCGATTGGGTTCGATGACCCTGAAGTAGAGAACAGCACTGACCTTGATGGAGACGTTGTCGCGTGTAATCACATCTTGCGGCGGGACATCCATAGTGACTGTGCGAAGTCCCACTCGCATCATTTTCTCAACCCATGGAATAACGTAAATAATCCCAGGACCGCGCGCCTTTACCAAACGTCCTAGCCGAAAAATCACTGCCCGCTCATACTCCTTCAAAATCTTGATTCCGCTGATCGTCAGCAAAACGGCGACAACTAAAACTGTAGCAATGGCCCCAAAATTAAACATAGCTTCTCCTACGCCATTTCCCCTATAACTCGGCCCGTCTTGCAGACGCCATGGCGTGCTTCACACGCTAATTCTACCTGTCAAAAATGAGAACCGGATGTTCGGCCGCGCATATCCCTCACGTGAACGCTCGTTCCAACTGCCGCAAGATGCCGTCGGGTTCGCGCAGCCCAAGCT
>WNFR01002167.1_pt1 | contig 20511 bp, 18 predicted proteins | sample 5400221 | NCBI WGS metagenome assembly WNFR01 (sample SAMN13153357, study PRJNA577476) | soil metagenome | isolation source: 40 cm soil under Madrone tree | place: USA:California | collected 2016-06-14 | reverse complement strand
CACATGGTCTTCCTTGCGTCCCTCTGCCATCTTGCCTCCTTTGCTGTTGTCTTTTGCACCTAACGTACAGGGTTTTATCCGCAATGCCTACGAGCGATGAAACAGACGCCGTCGCCGGAAGGCATTGCGGATAAAACCTATTGAACTGAACCGCTGCTTCCGCGGGCGAACTTAGCGCTTTCTATGGGCATTGTAAAGCCGGTCAGTGAGTGGGATCGGCTGTCTACACTTGGCGAATGCTGGACCAGTCTGCAAGAGCGCGGCCGAGACCTTCGGTTGAGACACACTGAAACGAGTATGGTTGGGAAAACGATTGAGCTCAACAATCTCCGCTTTACCGTTATAGGAATTGCGCCCGGCAAGTTCTCCGGGTTGGAGCGCGGGATGAGTTGTGATGTCGGGGCGCCAATGATGATGACGGCGCAGATGCTGGTACAAGCCCGCGCAGCGGGCGACAGCGTGTAGCCCAGGGCGAGTCTGCGAGCCCGGGGTAGGATCAGCAAGCGAGTGCGCAAGCCCGCGCAGCGGGCGACAGCGTCTCGTCTATTGAGAAGGTTTTGCCTGGGGAGAGTCGAGGGTTCGTATGCGTCTGCGCCCGTTGCGCGGACTTGCGACGTTGTCGCGTTGCGTACCCAAGGCTCGCGGACTCGCACTGGGCTACACGCTGTCGCCCGCTGCGCGAGCTTGCGACGCTGTCGCGTTGCGTACCCAGGGCTCGCGGACTCGCACTGGGCTACACGCTGTCGCCCGCTGCGCGAGCTTGCGACGTTGTCGCGTTGCATACCCAGGGCTTGCGGACTCGCACTGGGCCACACTCTGTCGCCCGCTGCGCGGGCTTGCGACGTTGTCGCGTTTGCGTACCCAGGGCTCGCGGACTCGCCCTGGGCTACATGCTGTCGCCCGCTGCGCGGGCTTGCGACGTTGTCGCGTTGCGTACCCAGGGCTCGCGGACTCGCCCTAGGCTACATGCTGTCGCCCGCTACGCGAGCTTGCTACGTTGTCGTGTTGCCTACCCCGGGCTCGCCTACTACTGGGCTACACTCTGTCGCTGCGCGGGCTTGCGACGTTGTCGTGTTGCGTACGCAGGGCTCGCGGACTCGCCCTGCGCTACACGCCTCCAATTTTCTACCGGTAGCGAGTAGTATTCTTTGGACGAAATATGTGTGGGTCGCAGGTTCACCCCGGCGAGCGGCGTTGCCCAATCAGCGAGCGCTGCCTCGTCCCAGGTTCTTGGGATCGTTGGAGAAAAACACGCTTCAGATTTCTGTGCGTTGCTATTAAAACAAACGATAATGAGAGCAAACGTGATGAAGGCAGTCAGAATACAAAGACGAATGACTCCAGCTCGCATAGAGACCTCCTGACGTCCTGACGTCCAAACTTGGGAGGTGAAAGAGTACGCCATTGGTGACCGGTGCTGCTATAGCCTCGCTCTGATTCGTTGACAACAACTTCATAAATGGGCGTTATGCCGATTCGCTGGCAATCGTAGTATGATCAGCGTGTTATGAAACCAAGATCTCTTCCCATCACCGTGCTCACAACATTTGCGTTCTTCTTCTGCTCGGACTGCGTCACGTCCGCGCGCCAGGACCATGACGCCGCTGCGATCGATAACTTCATCGCCCGGCAGGCACGTCGCGAACGAGGCGAGGAGTACCGCGAGGCGCGCAAAGTGGTCGTCGGCGACCTGACGCACGACGGCGTGCCGGAGACCGTCGTGCTCTACACCATCGAAGGACAGGGCGGAACGAACCTCCACATCCAGTATCTGGCGGTCTTCGCGCGACAGAAAGGACAGTTGTCGGCGGTGACGCATGCCGACGTGGGCGGCAAGTCGGTGCGATCGGTCGAGCTGAGGTCGCTCGAGAATGATGCGATCCTGCTGGAGACGATGGGCTACGGCCCAAAGGATCCGCAGTGCTGTCCGAGCGTGAAGGGCACGACGCGGTACGTGCTGTCGGGCAGGAGACTGCGCGAACAGAAGGAGGGCGCGTCGAAAGCGCGGCACAACTAGCGGGTTTGCACCGGAGCCGGCGCCGCCGCCTCAGGCCGGTCAGTGACCGGTCGGCGCGAGATGCGCGGCTTGCCAACCGTCATGGCCTGTAGCTGTTAGGTAGGGTTCCCATATGCTGTTCGCCAAACGTCTTCGAGCGGGAGTCCGGCTCGGGATAATCAGATGCAGCATTCGTATCTGGAAGAGTCCCCGTGTAAAGGTTGGTGGTCGTTACCAGATGGATGAGGGCCACATCGTCGTGGATTCGATTTCGCCGATTACCATCACCGACGTCACGCACGATCTGGCCCGCGAATCGGGGTTCGAGAGCGTTGATGATTTGCTGCAAATCGCAAGACACGGAAGCGGCGACAAGATGTACTTGATTCGCTTCCATTACTTGCCTCCGGGCGCGTGGGACACGCCAAGATGGAGAGATGACTAGAAATGATGTGGCGAGCGCGTGTGCATATGATTAATGGTTACGCGGATGTCTCGCGTAAGACGCCCGCAACGCCGAGCACCATCTACGGCATCTGCTCGATCTCGAAGCTATTCACAAGCATCGGAGTAATGCAGTTGCGTGACGAGGGCAAGCTCCGCATCGACGATCCGGTGGCCCGCTACATTCCCTGGTCTAAAATCAAGCGCAGCGACCCTCTCGGGCCTGAGATCAAAATCGAGGGCCTGCTCACCCACTCGTCGGGCCTGCCGCGCGAATCCGACTTCCCATAAGATTAGCGGTTGGAGATAGTATGGAGTCCGATCTTCCGATCCGATTGGTGTTAGTCGAACCCCCTTCTGGAGTCGACTTTGGTATCCAGCACGGAAGCGGTGCCCACTATGAGACCCGTTTCTTGCAGCAGGCCAAACAAGGGGATGTGATCTTCGACTTTTGGTTAAGCGTCGCGGACAATCGCAAAGACGGTCTGCCGAATTTCAAGGGCCCCTTCGCTCAGGGTCCGCCTGTGAGCAGGTTCATTTATGTCGATGTGGGGACTTACGCTGGCCAGAAAGATACGCGGTGGTCACGACGGATGAAAGTCCCGCTACAAGGGATCACCTGGGCGCTCATCAGACAGGTAAAGACCGGGCACCAGCTGTTGGCGAAAATCTCTGGAACAGGTAAGGACGGCGGACCCAAGTTGCGCAACGGTACAATTACTCGGCCACTGGCAAGTCATTAAACGCAACGATTGAACAGGGCCGTTGAGTTCCAGTGTCGGGCGGCGTTCTTCGACAAACATTAGGTGAGCCCGCGCAGTGGGCGAAAGCATTTAGCCCAGGGCGAGTCCGCGAGCCCTGGGGTCCCAACGGCGGGCCTGCAAGCCCGCGCAGCGGGCGAAAGAAAATTCGAGTGCCCCCACTTGTTTCCAGACGACATCCAGCGAGACGCTGTCGCCCGCTACGCGGGCTCATCGGATGATCTCATGCTCGCGCCCCTCAAGTTTTCCTCGCTTCAAACCGGCAGCAAGCCTGTCGTTGCCTCCTCATTACTCATCATCGCATCGCCCGTCGTCACTGCCGGGGCCAACGCCGGGCAATGCTCGATGGCCGGAATCAACTCTTGTTGCATAGCGGCCACCGAGGCGAAGCGTTGTCCCCGATCTTTCGCTAGGCATCTTTGCAGCACATCGTCCAACTGCCGAACTTCATCCAACTGGCCCACGGGCGGCGCTTCGCCTGGCAGGTGAAAAGGCGCGCTCAGAATCGCAGTGATCAACTCCGCCGAGGTGCGGCCCACAAAAGGGCGCTGCCCGGTGAGCGCTTCCACCACCATGACGCCGAGCGAAAAGATGTCGCTGCGCTCGTCTACCTCCTCGCCGGTCACTTGCTCCGGCGACATATAAGCGAAGGTTCCCATAATCATCCCGGGGGCGGTCAGGCTCTGCAGATTCGAGGTATCAGGCTGGAGGATTTTCGCCAGACCGAAATCGAGAACCTTGATCTGCTCACGGCCAGGGGCCTGGCTTGAGATCAACACGTTCTCGGGCTTGAGATCGCGATGGATGACGCCAGCCTGGTGCGCAGCCTTGACGCCTTCGAGCAATTGAGTGAACCAGACGGCGGCCGTTTGAGGATCAAGCCGGCCCGCGCCCTGGAGTTCAGAGCGCAGCGTAGATCCGCGCACAAACTCCATCACCAGATAGGGTCCGTCGGTCCTGATGCCGCCATAGTCATAGACGCTGATGATGTTCGGATGATTCAAGCGGGCCGAAGCCTGCGCCTCGCGCTCGAAACGCCGCAGCGCCGTCCGGTCGCCGAACATGTTGCTGAGCATGATCTTGATCGCAATCCGGCGATTGAGACGCAAATCCGTCGCTTCGTAAACCGCGCCCATCCCGCCCCGGCCTATCAACTGCTCCAGGCGATATTTCTTGTCTATCGTTCGTTCGACGGGCAAGCTCAAGGTCAACTCTCGTTGATCTTTTATGCAAGCTTCGCTTGTGCTGTCGTAACAGGCGCCGCAGGCCGGGCACTCTTTGACCAGATTGATCTGCTGGTCTTCAAAACGTCCGAGCACTTCGTGTTTGATCTTCTGTTCTTTGGCCGCTTGCTCCTTGAGCCAGACATTTTCATAGACGACAGCCATCTGCGCGGCGATGGCTTGCAGCAGTTGGCGATCAGTCGGCGTATACGGCTCCTCGGACTTCTTTTCGCCAAGCAAGAGCAATCCTGCCAGCCGGCCGTCATTGCCGCTCATCGGCACAATCAGATTGACGCCGAGTTGGGAGAGCCAGGCCTCTTCATCCTCAGGCAGACCGCTGTGAGGTGGAAGCGGATAATCCTGTGCGCCGCGCTGGCGCTGCATCAAGCGCAGTAGTTCTGATTCTTCCGTGATCCGCAGGTCGTGCGACTGCCCGCCGGAGGAATAGCCCAGGGTCAGGTCGCGTTTCTCCTCCCCGCGATAAAAGACGTAGACGCGTTCGGGATGCATCGCCGCCTCCACCTCTTTGCTCACCAACCTGGAAAGCTCCGGCATCGAATCCAGCTCTTTAATCTTCTCGATCAGGTTGAGCAGGATTTGTTCCTGGTTGAAGGCTTCGCGGAAAAATCGACGATCCATCCAACGGGTGAGTTGCCGACGGAACTTCAAGCTCAATCCGGCTCCCGCAACGAGCAAAAGCAAAAGCGGATTGCTGGTCAGGATTGCCGTGAGCCGAAGATCACGCTTGACGATGATCGCCCAGACCAACCCGGCCAGCGGAAGCGCGAGGATCAGGCGCAAGACCTGCTTGGCAAACAAATATTTCAGGCCGCGGCGAATGACGATTTGAATATCAAAGACGCGATGCTTGAGCACCGCATATCCGACGGCGATCGGGATGGCCACCGTCATGAAATTACCAACCATGAATGCGAGATAGCGGACGGCGCCTTCAGTCGATACGGGCCCACCGGTACTGGGAAAGATCAACTTGAATACCATGTACAGGACTGATGGCAGGATTCCCACAATCGAGCCATATAAGGACGACGCGTTCCCAAAACGTGAAGAGTTCAGACATCTGTTGGAGAGATATAAACAGTGTAAAGCTCGCCCATGCGAGCAAAGTAAGCGAGGCGCGCCGCGTGAGGCGATCTTCAGGCTTGAGCAGCCCTAGCATCAACCCGATCAGATAGAAGCCGACACTGGCAGCGAGATTGGAGAGGATCCCTCCCAGATTTCGGTAGTTCTGCCTTCTCTCCGGCTGCAACTCGAGGCGGCGTTGCTCCGAGCCGCGTTCGACTTCGAGGGTATACGTATCCTCCCTCGCGATCACCGACCACACAAGGGGCGAGTCAACGCGTGCAATTCGCAGGTCATCATTGATGGCGAGTATCAGATCACCTGCCTGCAGTTTGCCCGACGCCGCGCCCTGCGGATCAACTTCAAGGACATACCACTGCCCATCGCGACGCGCCGGCTTCCAACCGGAATCTCGCGTCACCGTTCCGTAGCGCGAGATCATCACTCCAGCGAAGAGATACAAGGTCAGCATCACCGCGCCGAGCAGCCAGGCGATCCAGAAGAAAAGCGGTTTGCGGCGAGCTTGATCAGCCAAAGTTTGTTTCGGCGTCACTGACATAGATTCTTTTGGTGTTGGCTCAATTTTGTGATCACGCACCTGATGATGGTTCAACCGGTTTCCTGGTAAACGATGCCTTTAAAAAAGATGCCCCGGTTAAAGGCGGTACTCTGAACGCCTACGGGCTTGCGCATACTCTCATGAATCGTTGCAGCCCGCACATTATTTTCTCGTGCGGTGAGGAGGAGCGCCTGCACAGGATTCTCGCACAGAATGGATTTGTGGGCACGACTAGGCGGAACGGCATATGCGGAACAACCGGTCTTGCTAACACGTCGAGAATTGGTATTAACTGTCACCGCGCAACCTATCGAATGATGCGAACTACAAGATTGGGAAAAGTATTGGATAGGGTTGGCTTATACCTAAGGAATCTTCTGGCATAAAGGATTTATGCAGGGCCGCATAATTCATGCGAGTGCTCTTACGGAACTACGCGCCCTTTTTGGAGGGAATTGCAAATCGCAGCCTGACCCCGTGCTCTCAAGTCGCGAGAATTATTCCAACCCACCGCCGGGCCAAGGCTCAATCCGTTTAGGGAAGCATGAACGTCAAGCGGTGGTCCATTGCTCTGCCGCGGACTGAGTGCGTTCGCTGGTATTTGTCCACAAGACTGACGAAGTCAGCCCACATTCGCTGCTCGTCCACATCCGTGATCCAGGTGACGCTCTGATCAGTCTTGACCTGCTCGAAAGTCATATCGTCACGCAGTCTGGGCCGCGGCAGCGTATGCTGCGTGGTCATTCCCAATACGTTGGCGAGTGTAACATCATCCCAAATCACCCACGGCTTAGAAAAGTCGTTCACCCTGAGGGGCTTGACGTAGCGGAAGTACCACGCCTGATATTCCTCCCAAAGCCAGGCGCCAATTGCCCCGCGCTTCGCCAACATTTCCCGCGCCTGATCGAATGTCAGCGAAAGACTGGCGCGGCAGACTTTGCCAGGTCCGACGACCAGCGCCACGTTCGAGTCGAGGATCGCCTGAACCGCGTACACGTCGTTGGCGATGTTGAACTCATTGCCACCCTGCTCATCGTTAAAGCCCATTTGGATGATGCGCACCCGTTCCACGATCGTGGGATCGGTGAGGATTGCCGACGCTACATCCGTGCCCGCGCCGATCATCAGCACCGTCAGTCGATTGTCTTTCGAGAAACGCCGCGAAGTTGTAATGAGAAAGTTGACGGCCGCGCTCGGGCGCGGAGTCTTAGCGTTCTCCATGGGAAGACTCCCGCCTTCAATCAGTGGCGGATGTCTTCTCATCCCCAAGCGGTTCTCGACTACGTCTACGAGGATGCGGTAAGACGTATGGCCAGCGGGTGCCGTAATCGTCGGAGCATGTGCCGACATCACCCCAAGTACATCGAACCGTGGCTGAAGCAGCAGATAGGTGATGGCCCATTGGTCGTCGATCTCGTTCCCGACATCGGTTGATAGGACCACTGGGATTCTGGCACCAGCATTCTGGGCCCCGTACATCACGCTAGTGGAGATTACAGAGAGCAGGGCGAAACGAATCAGGTGTCTCAACAGTCGTATCGGATCCTCCTTCATCGTCGGTAGGTTTGCCATTGCGCTACTCCAGGCCGGAGTAGGTGTCGCCACAACCATTGATGTTGAATTCTCTTACCTCGTCGACGAGCGAGCGAAGAAGATCGTTCGCGAGATCCTTACCAGTCCTGCGACCGCCGGATCTGTACGCGTCCAGATTACATCCAGCGTACCATCAGGATTGAAGTAACTGCACATGTAATCGCCCGGAGGCTCACTCGCTGAAGAGGCGACCGGATTATTCTCGTCTAGAGAGACAAGCGTCGGCTTTTGTCCTGGCGGCCATATGGCCCCGTACACTCGCCACGGTGTGCTCTCGTTGGGGCGATAGTATACGCCGAGTCCTAGCTTCCTTCCATTCGGCGACACCGCTAGCCAGCCGTATCTGTAACGGCCAAGAAGCGGCGTGATGTTTTGGCTGCTCCATGTTCTCCCATGGTTCGTTGAATGGTACAGCATTATCCTGTTACTCGTCGGATCACACGTTGTAATGTTGAAGGGATCGGTGCCGCAGGTAGTGGGATCAAGATTGCCAGCGTCTACGTACAGCGCCCAGATTGAACCGTCAGGCGCGAATGATACGGTCGGCCAACTGAAGGTGCTATCAAACGCCTGATAGGCGCCGACGTTGAATCGCTCAAAGGTATGCCCGTCATCGGCAGAGACGTACGCGTACAGAGTGCCCTTAGGGTTGTTTGCGGTGAAAACATCATTGGAACCCCCGTCGTTTCCACAGACAGCGCAGACGTAGGGCGATCCAGGCGTGTGGTCGGCCGCCGGGCGGCACCATCCTGAATCTCGCAGCGTGTAGCCGAAGTTGTTGAATGAAAGCCCTCCGTTGTAAGACGAGTAGACCGTGTAGCGCCCGGGCCCGAAGCCGCTTCCCTGACCTTGACCTAACGGATAGGTCACCTTGTCGCCTTCATTACCGAAATAAAACACGTGGCCGTCTCCGTGAGCCGTCACCCAGGGACGGTCGTCAACCAGTTGCATAGACGGAATCAGAGGGCGCGTGTAATCCAGGGTCATGAACGGAAGGCCGGCGTCGGTGACGTTCCAGCGAGTTATCGTATCGTCGGCGACGTTAGTGTCGACAAAATAAAGGTGATCGGCATCGTCAAGCGCCATATCACCTTCGTCGCCGAATTCGTGCTGTTCCACCGACAGAGGCGACAAACCGGGGATGTCTACAAAAGTGTTTCCGCCATCCACCGACGTCCAGGCCCAGGACATGCTTCGAGTGAAAGTTGGAGAATTTGGATCCGGCCCGAGGACCAGTTGCCAGTTCTCCTTGTGTGCGGTCGCGAAGATATTGCCGTACTTGTCTACGACAACGCTGGGCTCGTAGCCTTTCCCCGGGTCAGGCGTGACCTGAACCGGCTGGCCAAAGCTGGCGCCGCCGCCAACTGCACCAGTCCGGCCAGCGAGATTTGGTGCCACCAACAGGATCGCGACGAAGAGGATCGTCACTGCGATGACCGTCAAGAGTTTCGACCGGCAGAATGTGAGTCTGATGTTACTGCTTCTTCTTGTCGTTAATCGCATATTCGCTACCCTTTCTCACGGCGTACACCTTTGGCGTGGTCGCGCCGGTCGGCCACGCCAGCTTTTTCTAGCGAGAACAGAGAGAACAAATACCTGCACACAAAGGCTACTCAACACGGGTTGAAGGATTATTGAAAAATGCTTGAATCACCCGGACGTGGCGGGATGGCGTTTTTTAGCAATGCCTTTTTTGCCTCAGGCTACGTTCAGCGATTCTCGAAACATCCAAATCCAGGGGTTTGAATAGCGAGGACCAACGTCAAAACGAACGCCGCTGCCCAAACGCCCAATTGCATAAGCGAGCCGCTCCCGCTTAGAATCAAACCACTGGAGTTCAAGAATGAAGCTCAAAGTCGTACGCGCGTCGCTTGTTACTGTTCTGACGGCTACGCTTTTGATATCGCTCCTTCCGCTCGCATACGCCGATTCGACAACGAGCCAGACGCAGCAGGATGCGAGCTCTTCGAAGCCTCGCCGGGGTAAGAACGGTGAGCCGGTCACCAAGAACCCTGACAATCCGGACACATCTACAGAACAAGGTTCGACGCAGGACCCCGACCCCGAAACTTCGAAAGCCGCGACGCCTGCCCAACCGAATGAGCGCCAAGCTGCCGCACCAACTGACAAGACCTCGCAAAGCGCGGGACAGCGAGGGAAGTCGAGCGCTCCGCGAGAGACCGCACAACCAGTTAAGACGAGTGCTCCGCAAGAGGCCGCCCAGTCGCAACCGCAGCGCGAGCCTCCACCATTTGACCGTCCGCCGTTGGGATCTAGTGGACGGCCCACAGTCGACTCGACAGCGCGGCGTAGCGATCCGTCGCCGCCAGCATCGAAGCCACCTGGGCAACGTCCAAGCTACTCAGGCACGGATTCTTCAACTCGCGGCGACTCCCGCAGCCAGCCGACGACCCGGTCTCAGACCTCAACTTCAACCGGCGTACAGCGAGACAGATTCCCTGAGTCCTCGAGTTCGGGCAACGCTGATCCGGACCGAACCGAGCGCTCGGCCGGGGCGCCGCCTGTGCTTCGGCGTCCCGCGGACTCTCGATCGCGAGACGACGGCACTTCTCAGAGTTCACGGCCGCCGGTGCTGCATCGTCCTACCGATGGCCAACGTGACGAAGGTGGTTCTTCGGACGGCAGCGCAGGTAGACCATCTTCCTCGGGTCAGCAGCAGGGAGCGGGAGCCCAGCAGCAGACCGGCGGCGACGGCGACGTCATCAAGCTCGAATCCACGCTCATCAACCTGCCCATCCTTGTGAGCGATCGGTCGGGCCGCTACGTGCCTCAATTGAGCGCGCGCGACTTTGCGCTTTACGAAGACGGGGTTCAGCAGACCATCGCTTCGTTTGGCACAGAGGAAGTGCCCTTCAGCGTCGTGCTCCTGCTCGACGTCAGCCCGAGCGTGTCCGGAAGCATCAACGACATACAGGATGCCGCTATCGCCTTCGTTCGGCAGTTGCGCGACCAGGATCGGGTGATGGTCGTGTCTTTTGACCGTCATATGCATTACTTGAGCGACTTCAGCAACGACCGGCGTGAGCTCGAGTGGGCGATTCGCAAGGCGAGCATCGGCCAGGGAACGAGCGTTTACGATGCCGTCTACGAAACAGTGGAGCGCAAGCTTCGCAACATCGACGGTCGCAAAGCGCTCATACTTTTTTCGGACGGCGAGGACACGACGAGCAGCCGTGCAAGCTACGATGATGCGGTCCACCTCGTCACCGAATCGGACGTACTGGTTTATGGGCTGCGCTATCCAGGCACTGGCGGCCGAGCAGGCGTCCGAGTAGATCCGTGGCCCCGAAGCCCGATCCCCGGTGTACAGCTTCCATTTCCGTTTCCCTTTCCGTTCCCGCGCCGCCGCCGAGGGCCCTTCATGCCATCAAACGGGCCGACGAACGGGGATCCTACCGGAAATAGCCCGGATCCATCGGGCAGTCCGCAGTCGTGGCCTCGAAGGCACGGCGGGGGCGGAGACTTTATGGCGGACATCACCGCGGCCGGCGGCGGACCGGTGTACGACGCCGAGAAGGTCGGCGACATGAGCCGGGTGGCAAATAGAATTGCAGAAGAGCTTCGGCATGTGTATGTGATCAGCTACTACCCGACAAATCCTCTTTCAAACGGCGGCTATCGTTCTGTTCGAGTGAGCGTCAAAGGGCGCGATGACATAGCGGTGCGTCATCGCCGCGGTTACAACGCGAAGCCGAATGGAACTGGCAGGCCTACGATCTAGTTGCTTGTATCAATAACATTGCTAGTGGATCGTTTCGCCCAAGGCCATTCGCGCCATAACTTAGCGACGATGTGGCCCATAGCAGTTTCCTTGATACAAGCAACTAGCGTTGAACGGGCGGTCTCCGGGGCCGCCCATCTTTACGTAAGCCACTAGCTTGCCTTCGCGATTAGGGGCGGCCACACAGATGGCCCGCGCCGACAAACACTGAATCTTAAAACGCTTTAAAGGACATACCTGAATGGGGGACATGTTCTTTGTTTGACTGGCCATGGCGCTTGTACGAGAATCTCTGCATTCGTGCATTCAACGCCGCGGTCAAAGCACCTGTGCATGCTATGGCCGCGACTACTCACTAGTTGTCGAGTCAGTCTAGCGGAGGTAAGCCATGAATACGTTAGCCCCCACAATTCGGCGCGGCGTCCGCCGCGTTCGTTCGCTTATTCTTTTTGCACTCGTGTTCGTCACCGCTGCTGCGACGCTTCGCGCGCAAGCTAGCGCCATTCGCGTCGAGACCTTTTCCCTGAGGCTCAACGGCGAGGTCGTGGTTGAGAATCCACGCGGAGCAACTCGCGTTGAAGCATGGGACTTTCAAACCGTGCGCGTTGTCGCCGAGAAAAAAGGCCCGGCTGGAAGCTCGCTCGAGCCTGGCGAACTCGTGCTGATGGGCGCGCAGAACTCGGTCATCGTCCAATGCAGGCAGGGACTTGGCCGGATCGACCTAACCATCTATGTTCCGAACAGCGTGCGGCTACAAGTGACCGGCGGTGGTTGGCCCGTCGACATCGGCGGCAAACTCGCAGGCGCGGTTGTGGACACGACCAGCGGGAGCATCGCCTACCGCTTGCCCTCGAATGATGACGCGCGTGTCGCGATGCGTTCGGCTCTCGGTACCGTACGTTCGACATTTCCGCTCACCGCTGTGGAGAGAATCGGCACACACAGCCTTCAGGGACAGACTGGAAGCGGCGCGGCGCAAGTGATCCTGAACAGTCAGAACGGAAATGTGACGCTCACTCCGGGGCCGAACTCCGCCGCGGTTGCGAAAGCCTCCACGACGGAGGTCAGCGGCCCGGCGGCGAACACGCAGGCGTCGCAGGGCACGACATCAGCCGAGTCAGAGACCGATCGCCAGACAAACGTCGCGCAGCGAGCGCATGGGAATTCACCACCGATGAGAGGCGACCCTGCTCAGCAGGACGACCCCGCTGCGACCGATCCAGTCGCAACCAGACAAGCTGTTCAAAGCAATGGTTCCGTCGTCTTCGCCGGCAGCGACAGAAGCGACGATTCGAGTCTGACGCAAACCAGTGGCCCATTCACGCGCCCGCGCAGCGAACGAAAAACAAGCAGCGGGGATTCCGGATTGAAGGTTCGAATAATTCCTTCGAACGCGCCGCCGCGAAGCTCGCAGAATGCTTCCGGATCGGTCTTCGATCAAGGCGCCGACGAGGAAGACGCGCGGAAAAGCAGCCAGTCCTCAGCGAAGCAATCGCCTTCGGGCACATCGAGCGCCGGCGCTCCCACCTATCCAGCGAGCGGGTCGGTCGTATTCGGTGGAACCGACCGGTCAGATGACGGCTCCACCAAAGCGCGCGTTGGGCCACTGGAACGCGATCGCCAGGTTAGAAATACGGGCGGCGGCAACTCTGGCTTGCGAGTCAGAATCATCCCCGCCAACGCGCCACCAGGTCCGTCGCGCGATTCAAGTTCGGTCTTCGATCAACGCGACGAAACGGCACAAGAACCTCCCCTGAGCGCCACATCTACGCGAGCACCTTCTCAAACCGGACAGAGCGCTCGGTCAGACGATCAGGTGCAGCAAGCCGGAAATGCACGTCGAGCCGATCCGACTGCAAGAACCGATGACGAGATTGCGCCAACCAATTCGCGCAGGGGCGCACCCCCGGTCTTGCGCAACAGCCCGGAGGAAGATTCATCAAATCCACCCGTGACCGCCGACTCTGAGACGAGAGCAAAGGGCACTGATGAAGAGGCAATCGTGCTCAAGGCGGCACTGGTGAATCTGAACGTGTCGGTGACAAACCGGTCCGGAGTTGCTCTCGCTAATTTGAAGAAAGAGGATTTCGAGGTTGCTGAGAATAGCGAGCCGCAGAAGATCGAATTCTTCCAGACGACAACGGCCCCCTTCAATCTGGTGCTGGCTCTCGATCTTTCGGGTTCGATCAAGGACAAACTGGATGTTGTGAAATCCGCCGCCCTGCGCTTCATTGACGTCTTGGGCCCGCAGGACAAAGTCGCTGTCGTGACCTTTACCGACGAGATTCGCGTCGTGTCCCAATTGACCAATGACCGGGAAGAGCTGAAGCGCCGGATCAAGGCAGTCGATCGGCCGCAAGGCGGCACGGCGTTTTATGAAGCTCTCTGGTTTTCGCTGATGGACACGCTTCGTGGGACTCGCGGGAAACGCAATGCGATAGTGGTAATGACTGACGGCGTGGATAGCTCGCTTGATCGTTACAACCCGATGGAAAGCCGCGTATCGTTCAATCAATTGGCGCGCAGACTCGAAGAATCGGACGTGATGGTGTTCCCGATTTATTTGGACACGGAGTACGAAGAGGTCTTCGAGCGTGGCAACAGCTCGTCGGAGGCTTATGCAATTGCTCGTGACCAGCTCGAGCGAATCGGTGAGTTGACCGGCGGGCAAATGTTCAAAGCCGAGAAGGTTGGCGATCTTTCGGGGGTCTACAAACAGGTCGCAGCCGCGATTCGAACCGTTTACAGCGTGGGCTACTATCCTACGAACCCCGAGAAGGATGGGACCTTTCGCCGCGTTAGAGTGGGCGTCAATCGCGCGGATGCGGCAGTGCGAACCCGAAAGGGTTACTACGCAAAGTGAAGCGTGATTGGGAGGCACGCATCACGCTTCACTCGCCCGACCCTTCGGCCTTTGGTTGGAAGCAAGAGTCTTCTTGCGCATTCGTATCGACGACGGAGTCACTTCGACCAGTTCGTCTTCGCGGATGAACTCGAGGGCTTGCTCGAGCGACAACTCGCGAAAGGGCACAAGGCGCATCGCGTCGTCTGCCGAAGAAGCGCGCATGTTTGTCAGTTTCTTTTCCTTTATCACGTTTACGTCCAGATCTACGTCGCGCGCGTTTTCACCGATGACCATCCCTTCGTAGACCTGGGTTCCCGGTCTTACAAAGAGCTCGCCGCGTTCCTGGAGATTAAAAAGCGCGTAAGTCGTAGTTGGTCCCGGCCGGTCAGCAACCATCGCGCCGGTGATTCGCTGCGAGATCGCGCCTTGCCATTCATCCCAGCGCAGGAAAATTGTGTTCAGTAGGCCCGTGCCTTTTGTGTCGGTGAGAAACTCGCTGCGGAATCCGATCAACCCACGCGATGGGATCTCGAATTCCATTCGCACCCGGCCAGTCCCGTGATTCACCATCTTGGTGAGGCGGCCCTTCCGGCGCCCAAGGGCTTCGGTGACCACGCCAATGAAAGTGTCAGGGCAATCGATCACGGTCAGCTCGATTGGCTCCAGCAATTGACCGTTCTCCCGCCTGGTGATGACCTCGGGCTTCGATACCTGAAGCTCATATCCTTCGCGCCGCATCATCTCGATCATGATCGCAAGCTGGAGTTCACCTCGGCCTGACACCTTGAAGGTGTCCATCGTATCGGTCGCTTCGATTCGAATCGCAACGTTGGCGAGCGCTTCCTTATCGAGACGCTCTCTGACTTTGCGTGAGGTGACAAACTTTCCTTCTCGGCCGGCGAACGGCGATGTGTTCACGCTGAAAAGCATCGAGATGGTTGGTTCATCCACCGTGATTCGCGGAAGCGGTTGCGGGTCTTCGGCTGAAGAAACCGTCTCGCCGATGAAGATGTCTTCGATGCCCGCGAGCGCGACTATCTCGCCTGCTTCCGCGTGGTCGATGGGTACTTGCTTCATGCCCTCAAAGGCATAAAGCTTCGTGACCTTCGTTTTTTCGATTCGTCCGTCGAGCTTGCAGATCGATATCTGATCACCAACGGCGACGGCGCCGGAAAAAATCCTGCCAATCGCAAGTCGTCCCACGTAGTCGTTATAATCGAGGTTCGCTACAAGCAACTGCAGCACGCCGTCGATCGGCGCGGCCGGCTTTGGAATCGTCGTTAGGATTTGATCAAACAGGGGGCGGAGGTCGGAGCTGTCATCCGCCAGTTCGCGTTTGGCTACGCCGTCGCGCGCTACGGTGTAGATCACCGGGAAGTCGTTTTGCTCCTCGGTCGCATCCAGGTCGATGAACAGATCGAAGACCTCGCTGACCACCTCCGCGGCTCGCGCATCCTGGCGGTCGATCTTGTTGATTACGACGATCGAGGGCAGCTTCTGAGCGAGCGCTTTCGAAAGGACGTAGCGCGTTTGCGGAAGGGGACCTTCGCTGGCGTCTACGAGCAGCATTACGCCGTCCACCATCATGAGCACCCGCTCGACCTCGCCTCCGAAGTCCGAGTGGCCCGGCGTGTCGACGATGTTGATCTTCACGCCGTGGTAATGGACCGACGCGTTCTTCGCCATTATGGTGATGCCGCGCTCTCGTTCCAGGTCCATCGAGTCCATCATCCGTTCGACGACCGCTTCGTTAGCGCGAAACAAGCCCGATTGTTTGAGCATCGCGTCGACCAGAGTGGTCTTGCCGTGATCGACGTGCGCGATGATTGCGATGTTGCGAATGTCTTCTCGTAACTGCATGTTCTCGTGTCGCCTCCGGGTGCAACACTCATAATAGCAGACGCCGCCTCATCCGCGCTCTGGAATGAACATAAAGGCCAGTCCAGTCCAGTGAGGGCTGTTTACAAAAGTATTCCGCAGAGATAGTATTCGCGGATCGAGTTGTAATGTCGGGGCCTTAACAAGGTTACAGACCAGGCACATCAGAGTCTTGCCGGCGGCGGCCCGGACTTCTGCGAACGAGGTTCAGCTGTCGCTTGGTCAATCCGGTCTTAGCAAGGTAGGAGAACTGAGATACGCGCTCGTCTTTGAAGGGGGTTCACCCCAATCGCGCCGCTGAGCATATTTTTCTCGGCTTCGGAATTGTCTCTGGTTCCGGATCTCTAAAGGAAATGAATGGTAGGCGCCTCAAATAGATCGCCGAGCTGATTCGCGAGCAGATAATTCTGAGTTTGTAAGAGAATGGTCGAGCAAGTAACTGGAGAAGGTGTCATCGACGCCATCTTGAGTAATGCGACGGAAGGGACCGAGCCGGTTCGCTACCGGACGCTCGTTCCCAGCCGCTTCCAGGTATACCTCCACCCCGACGACTACGAAAGACTAGAGAGCATCTTCAACATCATCGTCGAGGACGCCGAGAGGGCGCTTGATGAGGAACTCAAGCGCCTGAACAAAAGGTCACACTTTGTGGCCGTCTTTGAGAGGCTGTTCAAGGGTGGTAAACCGAAATACCAGATAGCTGAAGATGGATGGTCCATCGAGTTTCAACGAGATCTGGATGATGAGCTGGAGAGGGGCGAGGTTCAGATTGAATCCCAACTGGCCCTGCCGCCAAAACTTAACCATGTGGAAGGCACTGAAACGAAGCGAGTTACAACTCGAAGGAGCGGCGGCGAATCGAAGACGGTGCGAAAGGATTACGAGAATTTGGGCCGCTTGTACGCAACACTTACCTACGAGGATGATCATGGGCAACATACGTACAGAATGACGAAAGACGAAATCGTGATCGGACGTGGGGGAAAGGGATTCTACATAGATTTGAAGGTGTACGCGTCACCCGACGTGTCGAGAGAACACTTGCGGATCATTCGCAACACGTCCACCGACGAATTCTATGTTCGAGACCTTAGCACCTTGGGAACGACTGTGAATGGCCGAGCCATAGCGAGCAGCGTCGATATGATAGATGACGAGAAGCACGACAAGGGTGTTGACGTAGCCCTGCCTCAAAAGTCGCGCATCGGTCTCGCGGATGTTGTTTTTCTTGAGTTCGAAGCGGAGGGCAAGAAATGAGTGCGCTTCACTCTGCACGATATGTCTTTCTTATCCCCCTCGTGCTTCTGGGCATTTATGCGCTTTACTTAAACTTCCGCAGGGAGCGCTGGAGTCAATGACTGTTACCGCCGGAGTCAGTTTCGCGTCCGCGCGAGGAACGGATGAGGGAAGGCAGCGGGCGAACAATGAGGACCGCGCCTTCATCGATCCGGACCTTGGAGTCTTTATGGTCATTGATGGCGTCGGAGGCCAAGCCGCGGGCGAGGAAGCCGCGGCGATAGCTGAGGAAATGCTGCGTGAACGACTCAAGAGACCGACGGGCAGTGTCCCCTCTCGCATCCGCGAAGCGATCACAATGGCCAACAACGAGATCTTCGATCGCGCCCAGAACGACGAAGAGTGCAAGGGTATGGCTTGCGTGTTAACGGTGGCCGTTCTTGACGCAAACCAGATGTTCGTCGGACACGTCGGAGATACCCGCCTGTACAAGGTGTGCCAGGGCAAGATTCGAAAGGTTACACATGATCATTCACCCGTGGGCGAGCGAGAGGACCGCGGCGAGATCTCCGAGGTTGACGCAATGGCCCATCCGCGCCGAAACGAAGTGTATCGCGATGTCGGATCCGAACACCACGATACCCACGAAGAAGACTTCATCGAAATACTGACCGAGCCGTTTGAACCCGATTCCGCGTGGCTTATGTGCACGGATGGGCTGACCGATTTGGTCACCTCCGGGCAAATCCACGAAACGATCAATCGGCATGGCGGAGACCTTTCGACCGTTGTAACGGAACTAATCAACGCGGCGAATGAGGCCGGTGGCACGGACAATATCACGGTAGTTTACATAGAGGGCGAGTCCTTTGCTCAATCCGTTCGAGGCGCTCTTTCAGTCGCAATCCGAAGTGATCAGGAGAGGCCGGCGCGAGCGGATGAGCCGCCCACGACGCCGAGGGCGTTAGGCGCTCCTTCAGTCGCAAGCCGAAGTGATCAGGAGAAGCCGGCGCGAGCGGATGAGGCGCGCACGACGCCGAAGACCATAGGCGCGCTCGACGAGGCTGAACGCGCGCGAGAGACCGAGGCCAGGACCAATAGGTTTTATGAGGAGGAACAGGCTCGAGGCCTGAGAATGACGGTCCAGAAGTCAGATGACGAACCCGAGCGCGGCGCCGCACGGGATGTAGTCGCGAGGATTCTTGCGAGCCGCTGGGCGATCTTCATCTACGGCGCTTTGTTCGGCGTTCTTCTGCTCACACTCTTGCAGGTTCAGTTTGGGGTAGGCACAGCGCCGCCGGGCGGCGGACCATCTCGCGGTTATGAATCGAGAATTCTCCTCCTAGGGCCAGGTCCGCAGGCGAGGTTCGCGACGATCACCCAAGCGCTTGAAGAATCGAAGGCCGGTGACACTATCGAGGTCGCTCCAGGGGAATACCACGAGCAGATTAAGCTGAAAGACGGAGTGAGCGTTATCAGCAAGAAACCGGGAGAAGCCATAATACGCCCGAGCGAACAGGCCTCCGAGCGCGGAGTGGCCGTGATCGGAAGCGATCTAAGCGGAGGCCGATTTGTTGGGTTCAAGATTCTTGGCGGCGAGGGAAGGCTGCTATCGATCGGCGTGCGCCTCGTGAATGCGAATGTCGAGATTGCTGATCTCGACGTCTCGACCGCAAGCAAGGTGGCCGTCGAAATTGGGGGCACTGGCGCCGCCATCCTGCGAGCCAACTATATTCACGACAATCCCGGTGGTGGCGTGATCATCACCGGCGAAGCGGCGCCGCGTCTGTCGCACAATCTGATTAGGCGGAACGCCAGTCAACAGAAGCAAGCAGGAATCCAGATTATCGAGCGCGCGCACCCGGCTCTGACTTGGAACCTCATCTATGACAACGGAGCCGAAGGAATCTCAGGTTTGAGTGAAGAAGGCAGGGCCGAGGTTCTGTCCAGTAATTTCTTTCGACCCGGCCCGCAGGCGAAAAATTAGAGCGAAGCAGGCGAGTCGATTTCCTCGCTCCGTCCGAGAAAGATCAGATCAGCACTGACGCACTGAACCGGAAGTGAGTCGTCACTGTCAGCGTGGGAACCTATCCGTCCGCGTACCTCAGTTGATTCGATTCCCATTCTAGTCTCGCGGTGACGCATGCCCAGTCTCAGCTAATGGGGAGGCAGCTATGAGTTCCATGTGGGAAGGGAGAAGGTTTCACAAGTACTCCATAACCAGGATGCTCGGCTGTGGTGGGACAGGACTGGTGTTCTTGGCCCGGGATACCCAAACAGATCAAGTGGTGGCCCTGAAGCTAATCGACACGTCGGATGCTGACGCCGAGGAGATCATCAAAGCGGAGAATCGCGGCGCCGTGTTGCAGGCGCGACTCTGTGGGTTGGATCTCGATTCCAGAATTGTGAAGGTATATGACTATGGAGAGGCCGATGGTCACTTCTACGTCGCGATGGAATACGTCGAAGGTCAGGATTTGGCCGGCCCTCTAGCGCCCGACGACGCTGCGAGGATCGCAGTCGATGTGTGCGAGGTGCTGGAGGTGGCGCACAATTTCAGGGACGATGAGAACGCGAAGGAGGGAATCGTCCACGGCGACATCAAGCCAAGGAATATTAGAATTACCAAACGCGGTCGCGTCAAAGTTCTTGACTTCGGCGCAGCGAAATCCCTTTCTCATACCAGGAAGTATACTCAGCACGAAGCAGTCACCATCGCCTACTCTTCACCGGAACGCCTCGACACGGGAACGATGGATAAGCAAACGGACCTATGGTCGGTGGGAATATCGCTGTACGAGATAGTCTTCGGATATCTTCCTTATCAAGACCCCGACGCGCACCAACTCGAGAAGTTGATCTGTCAGCGTAAGCCGCCTCGGTTTCCGGCGACGCCAGCCTGTCCAGACGCGCTCAAGAGCATTATCTTGAAGCTGCTCGCTCCTAATATTGGCGCACGATATCCGAGCGCGGCGACTGTGAAGGAAGACCTGATTCGATTCAGGCAAGGCAAGAGAACGATAGCCGAGCAGGATGCCGACACTGAGGCAACGACCCGCCCGTATCAGAAACAGGCGGGTGTCGGGGTGGCGAGGGAGGACGACGAACCTGAATCCGAACGGACGCGGCGCACTCGAAAACCGCAGGCAGC
>WNFR01004412.1_pt1 | contig 20514 bp, 14 predicted proteins | sample 5400221 | NCBI WGS metagenome assembly WNFR01 (sample SAMN13153357, study PRJNA577476) | soil metagenome | isolation source: 40 cm soil under Madrone tree | place: USA:California | collected 2016-06-14 | reverse complement strand
TGGTGCGCCGCCAGAAGCGTTCGTCGCGTTTCTCGAAAATCACGATCAAGTTGCGAATAGGATCACGGGCCAGCGTGTGCGTTTCGAAACTTCTCCCGGCCGCTATCGCGCGATGACTGCATTAATCTTACTCGGGCCCTGGTCGCCCATGCTTTTCCAGGGTCAGGAATTCGGGGCGTCGAAACCGTTCCTCTATTTCAGCGACATCGGCGACGAAAAACTTCGGGAAGCGATTCGCAAAGGGCGTCTCGAGTTTCTCTCGCAGTTCCCGTCACTCATGACTTCGCAAGGCCAAAAACAACTGCCCGTACCTTCTGACCCCGAAACGTTCATGCGATGCAAGTTGGATTTCTCGGAGCGGAAAAACAAACTCTACGATTTGCATGTCGATCTGATAAAATTGCGGCGTGAGGATTCGCGTTTTCGCAAACAAATAACAGATGGCGTGGATGGGGCCGTGCTCGGAGCAAAGAGCCTGGTGCTCCGTTATTTCGCTGAGGAAAATGACGATCGTCTGCTGCTTGTAAACTTGGGCGAACGGCAACTGCTCGAACCGATGCCGGAGCCGTTGCTGGCCGCGCCTCCCGGTTTTGAGTGGACCACACTTTGGTCAAGTGATGCGAAGCGCTATGGCGGACCGGGCAAAGTTAAGCTACCGACCCAGGATAATTGGACATTACCGGCGGAATCGGCGATGGCGCTTCGGTTGGTGTCCGAATCGGGGCCCCGCCGACAACCAAAGAAACGACGATTCGATCTTGACGGCGTCGCTCCATGAATAAACAAGCGCATATCATCCGGCCGATCATTCGCACGATGCCGTGGGACGGTGCGAAAATGTCGCGCGAAGTCCTGCTCACGCGCGAGTGGCTCGTCACAAACGGACTCGGCGGTTACGCTTCGGGCACGGTCTCGGGCGCAATCACGCGGCGTTATCATGGCCTGCTTATCGCCGCGTTGCCCGCGCCGCTCGGTCGCATGGTCATGTGGAACCACGTTTCGGAATTTCTCCGCTTCAGCGATCACGATGTTGTTTCTTTGGGCGGCGAAGAACGCGCCGGCGGTCAGCTTGATTTGAAAGGCGCGGATTGGTTGCACGAGTTCCGTTTGGACGATGGCCTTCCGGTCTGGACGTATCGCGTGCGCGACGTCGTTCTGGAGAAACGCGTTCTCCTGCCCCATTTGCAAAACACCGTCCACGTCATCTATCGCATTTTGGAATGCGGAGAGTGTCCGCGTTTGGAGCTGCGTCCGGCTTTTCAATTTCGCCATCATGAAGCGCCGGTGGACGAAGGAAGAGCGACTTCTTATAAGGTAACCGCGATCGAGGGTCGTTACGAAATCGCAGCGGCCCGCGGTCGTCTCCCGCCCTTGCGCATGAAGCTGGACGGGTGCGAGGCGGCTTTCACAATCGCCGCTTCGAATATTCATCAAGTCATTTATCGGACCGAACAAAGCCGGGGTTACGCCCATGAGGGTAACTTGTGGAGCCCGGGATTTTTTCATGTCGAACTGAGCGATCACAAGGCCGCCACGCTGGTCGCCTCCACGGAAAAATGGGAAATTATCGATGTGTTGACTCCGGCAGAAGCGCTCGCTTCGGAACAACAGCGGCGTTCGCGTTTGCTTGAGGAGGCCATTCCGCATGCTCGCGAAGGCTTTCCCGCCGAATTGGTCTTTGCCGCGGACCAGTTTGTCATCACGCCGGCGGGGCGTTTTGAAGAAGCAGCCCGCGCTCATGCCGCCGGCGACGAAGTTCGCACCGTGATCGCAGGCTATCATTGGTTCACCGATTGGGGGCGCGACACCATGATCAGTCTGGAAGGACTAACACTTATCACCGGGCGCTGGCTGGAAGCAGGTTATATCTTGAGAACGTTCGCCCATTACGTGCGCGAAGGTTTAATCCCAAACATGTTTCCCGATGGTGCGACGGAAGGGAAATATCATACGGCTGATGCGACACTGTGGTTTTTCCACGCGCTCGGCCGATACTTCGCCCTGAGCGAAGATCGGATCACACTAAACCTTTTATTACCGGTCTTGATCGACATCGTGGAGCGCCACCTGCGTGGAACACGGTTTAATATCCGTGTCGATCCTGAGGACGGTTTGCTCGCGCAAGGCGAGGACGGATACCAACTCACCTGGATGGATGCGAAGATCGGCGATTGGGTGGTGACGCCGCGGCGCGGCAAAGCCGTCGAGATTAACGCGCTTTGGTACAACGCGCTTCGCTTGCTCGCTGATTGGCTGCGCGACAGCGACGACGAGGCCGCGAAACGTTATGACGAGCACGCGGCGCGTGCACGGGAATCGTTCAACGATCGCTTCTGGTTCGCGGGCGGTGGTTATCTTTACGACGTGGTCGATTGCAACGGCGAAAAGGGAACGCACGATCAATCGTGCCGGCCAAATCAGCTCTTCGCCATCTCGCTCGATCATCCGGTGCTCGACCAGGAACGATGGGCGTTGGTTGTCGATGTTGTGCAGAAGAAATTGGTCACGCCGGTGGGGCTGCGTTCGCTTTCGCCCGACGATCCCGAATACAAACCGATTTACTCCGGCGACTTGCGTTCGCGTGACGGCGCTTATCATCAAGGCACGATCTGGTCCTGGCTAATCGGACCGTTCGTCGATGCCTGGCTCAAACTCCATCCGCAAGATCGACAAGGCGCGCACAAATTTCTCGAGACATTTCCTGTGCATCTGAACGACAACGGACTCGGCACGATCAGTGAAGTTTTCGACGCGAGCGAACCGCACCATGCCGGCGGCTGTATCGCGCAAGCCTGGAGCGTGGCAGAAGTCCTGCGTTGCTGGGTGAAGACGATTTAGTGGCGCCCTGCAATTCAAATACATGTGTCATCCCGAATCCCGCCGTGGCGGGATGAGGGACCTCACTATTGGAGTCCGCGCTTACTCTGACGAAGCGTAACGAAAAGAGCTTGTGTGATGTCCCTCGCTCCGCTCGGGATGACAGCGCGAGAAAACGTCCCAATATCCGGCCTCGAACGATTAGTAATTGATGCCGGAAACCGCCGAACAACTGTCCAAGCAACCCGACGTTCGCAAAGAACTCGAACGAACGGGTGGCGTAAAAGGGCCCGAAGAGAAAGTTAAAGCCGAACCGAAAGACAAATTCTGGTTCGTCACCCATGGACTGCTTCTCATCGGTTGTGCCGTTCTTTACTGGCTTATCGGCTCGAAGTTCATCCCCCTCGTCGAGTCTGACGTTGATCTCAGCCGCCGCTTCTTGCGCGGCGTCGCCTTGGTCATCGTCGTTCTGGCGACAGCAAAGTCCGTCAAAGTTTATGCGATCGGACGACTCGAGGATGCGGTCACGCGCTTCACGCTCAAGCGGATCCTCTATCTCGTCGCCGGAATCTTGATCGCAGCCATCGCCATCTCCGTGATTTTCGTGAATTGGTACGCGGCGCTCACCGCTTTCGGTATTGGCTCGATCATCGTGGGACTGGCCGTGCAAACACCGGCCAAAAGTTTCATCGCCTGGATTTTTATTCTCGTGCGCCAGCCTTATCGCGTCGGCGATCGTATCAAGATCGGCGATGCCACCGGCGACGTTATCGACGTCGGTTATCTCGACACCACGCTCTGGGAATTCGGCGGGCAATACATCTCCGGCGATCACCCGAGCGGGCGCGTCATCCGCTTTCCGAACGAGAAAGTCCTCGACTCGATTGTTTGGAATTATTCGTGGCCGCTGTTTCCCTACATCTGGAACGAGATCAAGTTTCAGATCGCATATCAAAGCGATCTGAAATTCGTGGCCGAAACAATGCAGCACGTGGTCGAGGAGGAGATCGGCGAGGAAATGATGAAGCGCGTGGAAGTGTTTCGTGATTTGCTGGCGCGCACCCCAGTGGACGAATTGGAGGTACGCGCTCACCCGCGCGTCATCTTCCGTGCCGACGAAATGACCTGGATCGACGCCATCGTCCGTTATCTCGTCGCGCCGCGCGAAGCCGGGAGGATCAAGAGCCGCTTAATTCCGAAACTTCTCGCTGCGCTCAACAGTGCGCCTGAGCGCGTCATGTTCCCGAAAGGCGATACGCGGTAACTTTCTTTGGTAATTCCGAGCCCCGCCGTGGCGGGAAGGAATCTCTCGTTACTCTGACGTTGCCAATTTGCGCAATGCGCTTCTTCAGCGCATTACTTCCGCGAATGAAATTATCGCTCTTGGTCGCGACCGCACTCGCGACGATTCTTTTCATCGCACCGGATGCAAACGGACAGTGGTGGCCTTTTGGTCGCCGACCGACACCGACACCAGTCCGGCGCCCGCCGCCAAGAGCACGACCGGCGGCGACACCGACTCTTACGCCAACGCCGGTTCCGAAAATCCCGGTGGCGTTGCCGAACTACGACGAGGAGACGAGCACACGGCTCCAGATTTTTCTCGATAATAGCGATTTCGGGCCGGGAAAGATCGATGACTCACGAGGAGCAAGCGAAACTAAAATGGCTGCCTTACACTTCGCTGCTCGAGTTTGTGGCCGAACGCTACCATTCGGCCGAGGCTTATATTCGCAAATTGAACCCTGGCAAAAAGCTCGACGGCCTCAAGCCAGGCGACGTGGTCAACGTTCCAAATGTCCTGCCATTTGAGATTGAGAAGATGGGCGGCGAAGCTTTTATCAAACCGAACCCGGCCTTCACGAATCGCAAAGTTTTTATCGACACGACTGAGCGGTTTCTCGAAATCCACGATGGCGCACAGCTGGTGGCGGAATTTCCGATTACGCCAGGATCGACCACTCTGCCCGCGCCAAAAGGGACCTGGAAAATTCTCGGCATGGCCATCTGGCCCTGGTTTCGCTACGACGAAGGCATGCTCAACTACGGCGTCCGCACTGAGGAGTATTACAATCTTCCTCCTGGTCCAAATAATCTCGTTGGCGTTCTCTGGTCCGGACTCAACAAACCGGGCATCGGGATTCACGGCACGAACAATCCGGAAACGATCGGGCGCGCCGCCAGCCACGGTTGCATTCGGCTGGCGAACTGGGACGCCGCACGCGTGAAAGATCTCATCAGCCCCGGAAACGTGGTCGAAATTTATTAGATTCTCTCGTGCCGTCATCCCGAGCGGAGCGAGGGACCTCTCATAGGGCCATGGGTGTCACTCATTGGCCAATGCGTAATTCCTAGCTCGGATTGTGAGGTCCCTCATCCCGCCACGGCGGGATTCGGGATGACAGCATCTTTTCTTAAAGATATTTCGCGCGGAATCGCCGTCTCCGGCGTCTAGGCTTTAGATCGACACCAATGGACGCCAATGAGCGAGAACAGTATCGGGCAGCTATCCGCGGCGATCGGGACGCTTTTGAAATGATTATTCGCACACAGAGCCGTGCACTTTTCGCCATTGCTTACGGCATTTTGCAAAATCGCGAGGAAGCCGAAGACGCCGTGCAAGACGCTTTGGTTAAGGCCTGGAAATCGCGCCGGCGCGTGCGAGATCCGGAAAAATTTCCTGCGTGGCTCGCCATGATCGCACGACATCGTGCGCGTGACGTTTTCCGTAAGCGCAGAACGGTTCCGCTCGAAGAACATCTGGAGGGACACGCGCCGCCTGCCTCGCCGGAGCGCGGCGAAGGCGGGTTGTGTTCCACTTTTTCTGAAAGCAACGCAACCGACACGATCGCGTCAGATCAACAATTGCATTCCGCGCTCGCGGCGCTGCCGGAGCTGCATCGCAGCGCACTCACCCTGCGTTATTTCGAAGAGATGGATTATCGCAGCATCGAAAATCTGCTCGGCCTGAGCAACGGATCGCTCCGCGGAATTCTTGGGCGCGCGCTTGTCGCGATGCGCAAACAACTAAAACCGGCCCTCGCCTCACTTGAATAACATGACCATTCACGACGAAATCGACAGCTACCTTGTGGCCGACCTGCACCACGAACTTTCCGAGCAGGAGCGGCACGCTTTGCACACTCATCTCGTGGAATGCGCTGCGTGCCGCCAGTTCCATCAGGAGAACAAAATCATCCACAAGATTCTGGAAGAAAATCTCACCACCGAGAAAGCGGATCCGGCTTTCGAACAGCGAATTGCGCACGGCGCAAATCACCGCGGTTGCCGCTCTGTTGCTCGCTCTCGTGCAAGTGGGTCGAATGATCTCCGAGCCGAAGACCAGGTATCTCGGTAACGAAGAATTATCTGTCGCGTCACAGGACGCCAGCTCCGGGATTCGAGAAGAAGATTCTAAGGACGAAGGCGCTTCCTTCCGGGACGAGCGTGCGCGTAAAAATTCACTTGCCCAAGCGCCTCTTACGAAGAGGGCCGATGTCGCCGGGGTTGCTGCAGGGAAAACCGCCGGCAACAGCTATATTTCGAGGGACCAGCTTAAGTCGATGGCCGCTCCGCCGCCCGCTAGCGAACCCGAGTTTAAAGAGAAAACCGCAGCAGCCGAAACTGAGCGAACGATTGTGACCGGCCCGAACGCTCCAGAGCAACAGCTTACACCCAATTCTGCCGACAGAGCTTTGATCAACACGAATCGCAAACTGATCCGAAATGCGAATGTCGACCTTGAGATTGCCAGTTTCGACGAAACGGTGCGGAAGATCACCGTGTTCGCCAGTGAAGAGCACGGTTACATCGCGACGAGCAGTTCGGAAAAGCAAGCGAACGGAAAATTGCGCGGCGTGGTGGTGGTCAAAGTTCTGCCCGAAAATCTCGATCGACTTCTGCAAAAGATCCGCGGGCTGGGCGAATTAAAAAATCAGATGCTCGGCACCGAAGACGTGACGAAGGCGTATTTTGACACGGACTCGCGCCTCAAGAATGCGCGCGTCATGGAGCAACGTTTGATCGATATGTTGAAAACGAAGACCGGCAAGGTCGCCGACCTTCTCGCGGTGGAGAAGGAACTCGGCCGCGTCCGCGAAGAGATCGAGAAGATGCAGGGCGAATTAAAATATTGGGATGCGCAGGTGCAATTTGCCACGGTCACGATTGCACTCGCCGAAAAAGACATGGAAGAGCCGGCGGCGTTTCTCCTGAAAGAACGCGCGCAATTGTCTCTCTATGCGCCGGACGTCGAGAAAATCTACAACGACATCAAGTCGCTGGCCTCGCCCAAAGTTCAGATCACAAACGCACAGCTCGATCGCGACAATTCCGGCCGGATCTCGGCGCGTGTGAGTGTGTTGATCGCGCCGGAGGAAAGCGATGGCGTGATTGGGAAAGCGAAAGCTATGGCCCGGGTGGAGAATTTCCAGGTACAAACGGAACGCGTCGCCCAAAGCGGCAACGGCATGTCGGAGAACGCGAAAACGAAGCGCGACAAAGTCGAGCTGAATATTTCTCTTTCCCGCGAAGAACAGGAACAAGCCTTTCAGCAAACGAACCTGCGCATCCGGACCTCGGCGGTCGACGAAAAAGCCAAGGAGCTTCGCAATCTGACCAAGAAGCAGAATGGGCGCATTCGCAGTTCGACGTTTTCGCGCGATCCCAATGGGCGCGAGTTTGCCAATGTTTCGTTGCGCGTGCCGATGAAAAATTACCCGGCGCTGATGCAATCGCTCGGCGCGCTCGGCAAAGTCGAGGGTGTCAGTGTCGCCCGGCAGGACCGCACAGGAGCGCAGATCGACGAAGCGAACGCGCCGGCGGACGTGTCGATTCAGGTTTACAGCCAGGGAAACATTGTCTCCAACGACACTGGTCTGCTCGCGACGTTGCGTCGCACGATTGCACAAGGCGCCGGCGCCTTGATGTGGAGCTTGCGCATGATCGGAGTCGCCCTCGCCTTCTTCGCGCCATGGGTAGTCGCGTTGGTCGGGGGGATTTGGATTGCACGACGAATCCGAGCACGACGCCCGCGGAAACTGTAGCGGCGCGCTCTACGAGCGTCGTACGTAACAAGAAGCGGCGGTTCTAACCGGCGGGGCGATTTGGAAATCGCCCTTCCTTGATTCGGCGGTCATCCCGCTTTCACCGAGGCGACAGCGCGATAAATACGCCGCCGCTAGAGAAGAACAGAAGAACGAATCCCTTGCCCGCTTCGGCAAACAATCTTATTTTAGGGATGTCGATGAAAGCCAACAGCGGGATCAGCTTGAACAACGCGGCGGTCGCTGCATTGCCCAAACATCTGCTGCAATTCGCGGTCGACCAGCGCTACGACGATTACACGCCGGTCGATCACGCTGTCTGGCGCTTCATCATGCGGCAAAACGTTTTTTTCCTGCGGGAGTACGCGCACAAGGTTTATTTCCAGGGACTGCTCGACACCGGTATTTCGTTTGAGCGCATCCCGCGCATACAGGAGATGAACGACATCCTCGCTAAGATCGAGTGGGGCGCCGTGGCGGTGGACGGATTCATTCCGCCGGCCGCGTTCATGGAATTTCAAGCTTACAAGGTGTTGGTGATCGCGTGCGACATGCGGCAGATCCATCACATCGAATACACGCCCGCGCCTGACATTGTCCACGAAGCCGCCGGGCATGCACCAATCATTGTCGACCGTGAATACTCGAATTACCTGCAGCGTTTCGGCGAGGTCGGCGCCAAAGCAATGTCGTCGAAAAAAGATTTCGAGCTCTATGAAGCGATCCGTCACCTGTCGATCTTGAAAGAGCAGCCCAACACACCGGCGAAAGAAATCGAGGCGGCCACCAAACTCGTGGAAGATCGACAAAAGAATTTGGGCAACCCGTCCGAGATGGCGCGGCTTTCGCGACTGCACTGGTGGACGGTCGAGTACGGGCTCATCGGCACTTTGGAGAATCCGAAGATTTACGGGGCCGGGTTGCTTTCATCGATCGGGGAATCGGTTTCGTGCCTCGAACCGGAAGTGAGGAAAATCCCCTACTCCATCGACGCCGCGAACACGCCGTTCGACATCACAACCAAGCAGCCGCAGCTTTTTGTCTGCCGCGATTTCAAACATCTCCGCGATGTGCTCGAAGAATTCGCCAGTCAGATGGCTTCCACAGTCGGCGGCCTCGAAGGCATCAACAAAGCGATCGAATGTAAGAACACGGGGACTTGCGAATACTCATCCGGCTTGCAAGTGAGCGGGACGTTCACGGAAGTCATCACACAGGGGAAAGCACCGGTTTATTTGCGAACGACCGGGCCCTCCGCGCTCGCTTACGCGAACAAAGAAATGCCCGGTCACGGGATCGACTATCACAAAGAAGGATTCGGTTCACCGATTGGCGATTGGAAAAAAGACACATTCAAGTCGCCCGAAGAATTGACTGACGACGATCTGTACGGTTTGGGAATCGAAGTTGGCAAGAAAAAGACGCTCGTCTTTGTGAGCGGCGTAACGGTCGAAGGCAGGATCGACAAGATTACGCGGCGCGACGGCAAATTGGTTTTGATCAGCTGGTCCGATTGCACGGTGAAATATCAGGATCGCGTTCTGTTTGAACCGGCGTGGGGCACTTACGACATGGCGGTGGGCGCGCGTGTCAGTTCGGTCTTCAACGGCGCGGCAGACAAGGATGCTTACAATCAGGTCGCGCTTATCCCGAAAGAGCGAACGATCAAAGTTCCCTCGGACGCAAAGCGCAAGCGCCTCGAAAACCTTTTCGCGCAGGTGCGCAAGATTCGTGAGAGCAAGACCGGTTACGAACGGCTCGGCGAGATTTGGGAAACGCAGCAAGCCGAGCATCCGGAAGACTGGCTGTTGTCGATGGAGATCTTTGAAATCCTCGACACGACCGATCAGCAAGCGGAGTTAAAAACGAGAATCGAAAAATTCCTGAACGAGAAGAAAGCAACGACCAAAGATCTTTCGACCCTGATTGGATGGGGATTCCGCCTGGTCGAATATCACAAGAAGCCTGAATACCAGGCGGCGATGCAGGCCTCCCCGAAATAAGTCTAAACTAGCCCCCACCCGGCGCTTTCGCGTCCGCCCCGGGATCGTTTCGGAGCAAGTGCGCGTTTAGCATGGACCCTCACCTGGCGCTCCGCGTCCTCCTCTCCCTCAGGGAGAGGATTGAGGTGAGGGCATCGAATGCATCAAATGGATTCGTCTTTGAAGTGGCGTTTGCCTTTGAGCGCCTTGGCGAATTCGTCCTTGCTCAAGATATTTTCATCCACCTGCATATCGACGCGGCAAAAGTTTTTAAACCAGGCCTCGATCTGCTCCTGATTTTTCATTACTTCCTCGTTCAGATAGTTTGTATCGATATTGATACAGATGGCTCCAACCACCCCGAATTCCTTTCGCGTGATTGGAATGGTGGTGCATTTGAATTTTCGCGCACCGATGGTGAGCTCGTAGTTTAGTTTATCTTCATGCAGAAGCTGCCGCTTCTTCAAATCGATCAGCAGGTTAGTCGTGCCATCGCGCAAATGCCGGCCAGTCACATTGTTCTCCAGGACGATGAGCGAATGCGACGGATCCGCCAGGTTGTGGAGCAGGATTTCGATTCCAGTATTCGGAAACGATTTGCCGATCAAGCGGACAAGGCGCACGTAGTTGTCCAGGTATTCGGTCGTATCGTCGGCAATCTTCTTACCCTCGTACTTCTCGAAAAGTTTCGCGTAAACTTTTTGTTCGGCCGGTTCGAGTTTTTCTCGCACGTTGTTTTGCTCGCCGATAAAGATCAATTGCCGAGCCGCCGTGTAATCGTTGTTCTTCAGGAAATAATGCACACCCAGCCGGAAATCCTTAAGATTGAAACGCGGGATGTTGTCCCGATCGATATCGAACGGATAGAAATCGTACTCCTCCAAATTACGACCGAACTTGCGGCGTTCCTTGTATTTCCCCCAGAGAAATCCCGCCCCCAGCAGGATGAGCGAAGCGACAACAGACGCAATGATGTTGATCGTAATGTCGCTGCCGAAAGCTGAGCTCATATACCCGGACAAGAAGGATTTCCGAATAGCGCTCCGTGGCAACTACAAAGTGCCGCGCTATCTCGCCAGATAAGCGAGCGTTACGCTTGCATCCGGCGCATTCGGCGGCAGCTTGGTGGCTTGTCCGTCAAAATTATGCGCACCTTTTTTCGCCTTTCGCTTGTTCTTTGTCTCGCCTCGTTCAATCTGCTCGCCACCACCGCGTCTGCTCAGAATTTACCGAACACAACACGTCTGCTTCGCTTTCCAGCAACTAACGGACAGCAAATTGTTTTTTGTTACGCAGGCGAGCTTTACACGGTGGCCAAAGATGGCGGCACCGCGCGGCGGCTGACGAGCGGTCCGGGTTACACCTCGTTCCCGCGTTTCTCTGCCGACGGCGCGCAGCTCGCCTTCACTTCGCAGTACGACGGCAACACCGAAGTCTACGCGATGCCGTCGGAAGGCGGCGTGCCGAAGCGTTTAACGACCACCGCGACACTCGGACGCGACGACATTTCCGACCGCATGGGACCGAACAACATCGTCATGGCCTGGGAAAATACGAAGCCACTCGTCGTATTCCGTTCGCGCATGCAGTCGTTCAACTCCTTCATTGGCACGCTCTATGCCGTGGGCATGGACGCCGAGCTCCCCCAACAATTGCCCGTGCCGCGCGGCGGTTTTGCTTCCTTTTCGCCGGACGATTCCAAAATGGTCTATAACCGCGTCTTCCGCGAATTCCGCACCTGGAAACATTATCGTGGCGGCATGGCCGATGATGTTTGGCTTTTTGATTTCAAGACTGGCACGACGCAGAACCTGACGAACAATCCGGCGCAAGATATCTGCCCAATGTGGGGGTCGGATAATCGCATCTATTTCATTTCGGACCGGGACGGTCGCATGAATCTTTTCTCGACCGACCTCACGGGCAAGGAGACGAAACAGCTGACGACGTTTAAGGATTACGACATCAAGTTTCCGTCCATCGGCAAAGACGCGATTGTGTTCGAACAAGCCGGTTACATTTGGCGCTACGATCTGACCAATGGAAAGGCCGCGCCTGTGCCCATCGATATCAAAGAGGATCTCGCCTCCGGACGTTCCGCTTTCGTCGACGCATCCAAACATGTCGAATCGATTGATCTCGGGCCGGACGGCCAGCGTCTGATCGTAGTGGCGCGCGGCGATCTTTTCTCGGTGCCAATGAAAGAAGGCAGTCCGCGTAATCTCACGAAAACTTCAAACGTGCACGAACGCGACGCCGTTTGGTCGCCCGATGGAAAATGGATCGCTTACAACTCGGATGCGACCGGCGAGAACGAATTGTACGTGCGAAGTCAGGATGGCAAAGGCCAGCCGCAGCAAATAACGAGCAACGCCGACACTTATTACTACAAGGCCATTTGGTCGCCCGACAGCAAGAAACTTCTCTGGAGCGATCGGTTGCAACGACTGCGTTATGTCGACGTTGCCAGCAAGGTGATCACGGAAGTAGACCAGGACAAAACGTTCGAGATCCGCGGATACGATTGGTCGCCCGACAGTCAGTGGATCGCGTGGGCGCGACCGGAAGAAAACGGCGGGGACAAGATTTATCTCTATGCCACGGCGGATAGAAAGATAACCGCCGTGACCGACGATTGGTATTCGTCGGACAATCCCACTTTCAGTGACGACGGTAAATATTTGATGCTCACCTCCAGTCGCGATTTCAAACCGATCTTCGGCCAGACCGATTTTTCAAACGTCTATCGCGACTTGGAACGGGTTTATCTCATCACGCTCTCGAAAGAGATCGAGCATCCGCTCGCACCGCGCAGCGACGAGGTCGGCAAGAAAAAGGATAAGGATAAGGACAAAGACACGGATAAGAAAGATGCCGGCGACAAGAAGGACGCGGACAAGAAACCCGACGATAAGAAAGCCGAGGGCAAAGACAAGGAGACCAAGCCTCTGAAGAAGCCTGTCGTCGTTAAGATCGACACCGACGGCATTCAAAGCCGCATGCTCGGGCTGGAGATCCCGCCGGGCGACTACAGGGATCTTCGTTTGGTAGATGACAGAGTTTTCTATCTTCGCCGGACCATCGGCGACGACAGAGGCGATGAGGACGAAGATCAGGGGCCCGACAATCGCAAGTCGCATCTCTGCGTTTACAGTTTGGACGATCGCAAAGAAACCGTGCTCGGCGACGTGAATTCCTATCAAATCACGAACGACGGTAAAAAAATGCTGGTCAAGATCGGCAAAGATTACGCCATGATCGATCTGCCCAAGGACAAGCTTGAGACGAAGGACCACGAGCTCAAGCTCGCCGGGCTCGACATGCAGCTCGATCGCCACGCCGAGTGGAGCCAAATTTATCACGAGGCCTGGCGCCAGATGCGCGATTTCTTTTACGCGCCAAACATGAACGGTGTCGATTGGAAAGCGATGCGCGATAAATACGCCGCCCTGCTTCCGTTCGTAAATCATCGCAACGATCTTACCTATCTGATCGCCGAGACGATCAGCGAATTGAACAACGGTCACGCTTACGTGGCGGGCGGCGACCGCCCCGAGACACCGCGAATCAAGCTTGGTCTACTCGGCGCGCAGGTTTCGCGTGACCCGGGCACGAAAGCGTACCGCATCGACTCCATTCTTCCGGGCGAAAATTGGAACAAAAAGACTCGGTCGCCCCTAACCGCGGTTGGTTTAAATGTGAAGCCGGGCGATTACATCCTGGCGGTCAACGGCGTTCCCGTCTCCACCTTACCGAATCTTTACGACGCCCTCATCGGTACGGCGGACAAGCAAGTGATTCTACGCGTCAACTCCAAGCCGGCCGACGAGGGCGCGCGCGACATCACTGTTGTGCCGGTCGCCGACGAGGCCCCGCTTTATTACAAGAGCTGGGTGCAGAAAAACGTCGATGAAGTAACCAAGAAAACCAACGGCGACGTCGGCTACGTCCACATCCCCGATATGGGCCAGCCAGGCTTGAACGAATTCACCAAGCAATATTTCCCGCAGATCCGCAAGAGAGGACTCATCGTTGATGTGCGCGGCAACGGCGGCGGTTTCGTTTCGCCGCTGGTCATCGAGCGGTTGCGGCGGGCGCTCGTCATGATCGAGATCGCGCGCAACGGCACGCCGCAAACCAATCCGCCGCAAACGTTCATCGGACCCATGGTCGCGGTTTGTAACGAGTTCTCAGCCTCCGATGGTGACATCTTCCCCTATCGTTTCAAGGCGATGGGTCTCGGCAAGGTGATCGGTAAACGCACCTGGGGCGGCGTTGTCGGGATTCGTAATCCGCTCCCCCTAGCCGATGGCGGACAGCTCTTCCGACCGGAGTTTGCGCCATATTCGAAGGACGGCAAAGAATGGGTCATCGAAGGTCATGGCGTCGATCCGGATATTGTGGTCGATAATGATCCGGCCAAAGAATTTCGCGGCGAAGATCAACAGTTGGATAGAGCGATTGAAGAGATCCAGAATGAATTGAAGACGAAGAAGGTCGAGCTGCCACCACCGCCGCCGTATCCGAACCGTAATCCAGACAAGAACAGTTCGCCTTCGCCTTAAATAGCGCCGGATAGATTTCCGAGCGTGATGTTTTCGAGCAAAACATCGGGCGGTCGCGCAAGCGCGTACGCGACCGCGCCGGCCACTTCATCGGCGGGAATCATTTTGTCGCGCGGCCACTCGCCTTCCACCTGATTCCAGATGTCTGTGTTGGTGGCCGAAGGATAAATGTTAATCACACGAATCTTGTGATCGCGCAGTTCTTCGCGCACCGATTGCGACAAACCTTCGAGCGCAAATTTGCTCATGCAGTAGGCGCTCCAATTCGGGAAGCCGGTTTTCGCGGCAACTGAAAGAATGTTGACGATACTCGAGCCGGGCGGCATCTGCGGCGCGAACCGCTGCATTAACATGAATGGCGCGGTAATGTTGACACCAAGTGTTTGCTCCCACTCGACCATGGTCACTTCGCCAAACGGCTTTACCACGGCGATGCCGGCGTTATTGACGAGGAGATCGAGCGGATCGCCGCCAACTTCGGCGATCAAATCGCAAACGCCGGATGATTCCGCGAGATCGTGAATCAGTTCGACGACTTTGGCGCAGCGTGACGTTACAGTTTTGCACGTTTCCGCGAGCGCAACCGTGTCGCGCCCGTGTAAGAGCAGCGTCACGTCCGGTGCGGCGAGTTTTTCCGCGATGGCGCGGCCGATTCCGCGACTGGCGCCGGTAATTAAGTATCGCTTCATAGTTCAATAACTGTAGCGGCGGTCTATGACCGTCGCATTCATTTGCGCCGTGAATTGATAATCCAATTTACCATGCTCTCACGCGTGTCATTCTGAGCAGAGCGAAGAACCTCGCATTGGATGGTAGATCACACTAGGCAAGGAGCGCGACGCTTGCATATTTGTGAGGTCCTTCGCTTCCGCTCGGGATGACAAAGCTGAACGCGCGTGCGGTTTGTATTACGTTCGTCTCAACGTAAACCGATTGTTCGCCGTCTCCCACAAACGTAAGCGCACCAGTTTTTGCTTAAGGCGATTGTCGATCTTGGGCCAAAGCGCGCGCACGATATTTTCGCCAGTCGAAGTAGTGTCGCGAAAATCCTTCGTCTCCAGATCAAGATGTCGATCCTGCCAGGGCGCGAGGGATTCGTTGATCGCGCCGTGCAAAGCCATGAAATCGTAAAGCGTTCCGCTTTTCTTGTCGTACTCACCCCCGATCGTGGTCTCGGTCAGATATCGGTGGCCGTGACCGTTTCGATTGTTGCATTTGCCAAATAGCTCCACGTTTTGCGCGTCCGACAAAGCGCCCGCGTGCAGACGGTGCGCGGCGTAAAACGGCATCTGCATTCCGATAAACATGCTTTCGTCATCCCAAACTTCCGCAAAAAAATCGTCGCGCTCATGCAAACGCACGCGATGCAATGGCAAAATGGAGTTGACGCGCTCGTAAATATATTCGGCCAGACTCTCCGTCGTCATCGGGCGACCTTTCATCCCGCCCACATCCTTGTTGAGGTGCCGATGATCGAGCTCAGCACGCAGCGAATGAATGCAATTGTCGATCTTGTCGTAACGAACGAGCGGGCCTTCGCCCAACTTGGTCTCGCTCCGAAACGTCAGGCGCACACGATAGTTATGACCGTGAATTGAAAAGGCGTCACCAAAGAGCCGCCTGTTCATTGCTTCACTCAGCTGGGGCGACATTGTCTCGCGCGCAGCCGAAAATTCGAACCAGTACTTTCCTTCCACCGCACCATCGGAATAATAGGTGGCGCTGCGCTCTGGAGATTCGGTCAAGTGACAAGCGGTTAGATCGGCATCGACGTTCGAAAAGCGCGGGGCCAGATCGACATAGAGTTGTCGAGCGACGTTCTCGGCCGTTGGCGGCATTTCACGAAACGCGGGATTGTCTTCGTTGAGAAACTTGTGATCGAACCGTTCGCTCAAAACCTTTCCGGCCCGCTCCTTGATTTCACTGATGTTAATTAACATTCCAGTTTTCGCATCGACCGGTCCGGTAAAAACAAAATGGGCCACATAATTGCGACCGGTGCCGTGACGCGCGTTCGTCTCCGGTCCGAACGCGACCAGGTTCTCGCTATCCGTCCACCGCTTGACGAACAGGCGGCGCGATGCCGAAAACTCAAGGCGCTTGCTAACCGTCAGGAACATAATACGGACAATTGTAGGCCGTCTCTGTGAGACGGCACTTTAATTTAAACGGCGTCTGACACAGACGCCCTACAATTATTCCTTCAAGAGCGAGAGAAATTCCGAGCGCGTGCGCGCGTCATCTTTGAAGCAACCGAGCAGGCAGGAAGTTTTCATGACCGAGTTCTGTTTCTCGACGCCGCGCATCATCATGCAGAGATGTTTCGCCTCGACCACTACCGCCACGCCGCCCGGCTCCAGGCAATTCATGAGCGATTCCGCAATTTGGGTGGTAAGATTCTCCTGAATCTGCAAGCGGCGCGCGAAAACATCGACAATCCGCGCTACTTTGGACAGCCCGATAACTTTTCCGTTTGGAATGTAAGCGACGTGCGCACGGCCGATGAACGGAAGCAGATGATGCTCGCACATAGAGTAAAGCTCGATGTCTTTAACCAACACAATCTCGCTCGCTTCCGAATCGAAGATGGCGTTATTGACGATTTCCTCGACGCTTTGCCGGTAGCCTTGGGTGAGAAACTCAAGCGCGCGCGCCGCTCGCTCCGGCGTCTTCAGCAGACCTTGCCGGTTGGCATCTTCGCCGATCGCTTCAAGTAACTCGCGATAGGCGCGACTCATCACATTGAGTTGCCCATCGTTGAGTCGATTCACATCTCCTGTGAAGCGTTCGTCTGTCTCGAGCTGAGTATTTTGCGTTCGCAAGATCGATAATGTACTCAAGGAACGGCGATTTCCAAATCGCCGCGGCGGTCAGGAGACCGCCGTTCCCAGTTCAATCGAGCCAGCTCAACGGATATTTGTCATCGTCGAGCCTCACCGCTTCCTCCGTCAGTTCGAGCGTGTGTTGCGTGTCGAACATGACGGCCAGCTCTTCGGTGCGAGTGGCGTTCTTGCTTGCCATGATCGTGCCCGGGTGCGGCCCATGCGGGATCCCGCGCGGATGCAAGGTGATCGAGCCGCTTTCAATTCCGCGGCGCGATCCAAAATTGCCGCGCACATAAAACAAAACTTCGTCCGCTTCGACGTTGTCGTGCACCCACGGGATTTTCACCGCTTCAGGATGTGTATCAAGAAAGCGCGGCGCGAATGTGCAGACGACGTAACCGCGAATTTCAAATGTTTGATGAATCGGCGGCGGTTGATGCACCGTCCCGGTGATCGGTTCGAAATCCTGCGCGTTGAACGTGAACGGATACAAATAACCATCCCAACCGACGGCATCGAAGGGATGATGCGCCATGGTCACGCGCGTAAAACGCCCACCGTCTTTCACGAGAACATCGACATCTTCCTCTTTGTCGATCGTGATGATCTCGATTGGTGCATGAAAATCGCGCTCGGAATAGGGCGCACCCATTTTGATCTGGCCTTCGTGATTTAAGTAACGCTGCGGGATTCGCACCGGGCCAACTGATTCTAGAATGAGATAATCCTCTTCTTCGACTTTATCCGGGACGAGCCGATAAGTGATTCCGCGCGGGATAACGATGTAATCCTCTGCGCGATAAGGCAGTTTGCCGAAAACCGTTTCGAGCGTACCACCGCCTTTAAAGACGAAGATGATCTCATCTGCGCCGCCGTTTTTGTAATACTCGAATTTGTCGTACGTCTTCGCCGGCCGCGCCCGGTACGCGGTCATATCCTGATTGAACAACATCGGGATGCGGCCGGTGTACAGATCGCCTCGACGCGGAATGTCCGCAGTCTTCAAGTGGTGATGGCGCAATGGACTGTCGGTAACCTTTTTCGGTTCCCAATGTTTGATCAACTCGACATTGCGCACGCGCGTGGGCGGGCGCAGATGGTACATGATCGAGTAGGTCTCATCGAACCCCTGCGTGGTGATGACGTGTTCGTAGGCGATGCCTTCGTTTTTGTAAGACGGCGCGGCACCGTTACGATGAAACCAGATGTGATGCTTCCGCGGGATCTGTCCGAGTTTTTGATATTGCGGCATGTCGATCTTACCTCCTAGGCTGCGACAAACTCCTCACCCTCCCCTCTCCTCTTTCAAAGAGGAGAGGCGAAGCAAATTGTCGAATTGTTCGCAAACATGGCTCCGGCGCGCGCGCTTCGCCTCTCCCCTCCGAGGGGAGAGGATTACTTGCCACGCCGCAGCACAGCGCAGGCGGGAGCTCTCCTAATCTTTCCATTTATAAATTACCTCGCCGTTCCTGCTCTTTCTCGAGCGCCTCGAATAGCGCCTTGAAATTGCCTTTGCCGAAACTCTTCGCCCCTTTGCGCTGGATGATCTCGAAGAAGAGCGTCGGGCGGTCTTCCACCGGTTTAGAGAAAATCTGAAGTAGATAACCTTCATTGTCGCGATCGACGAGAATTCCCAACCGCTTTAACGGCTCAAGATCTTCATCAATATGACCGACACGGTCGGGCAATTCATCGTAATAGGTTGATGGAATATTCAGGAACTCGACGCCGCGCTTCTGAATCTCGGTGACGGTCTTTACGATATCCTTCGTCGCGATGGCGACGTGCTGCACGCCTTCGCCGTTGTAGAAATCGAGATACTCTTCCACCTGCGATTTCTTTTTGCCTTCCGCCGGTTCATTGATCGGAAATTTTACGAAGCCATTTCCGTTGCTCATCACTTTGCTCATGAGCGCCGAGTATTCGGTCGAGATATCCTTGTCGTCGAAAGTCAGGATGTTGCGGAAGCCCATCACCTCTTCATAAAACTTCACCCACGGGTTCATTTGGTTCCAACCGACGTTGCCGACGCAATGATCGCAGTAGAGCAATCCGGTCTCCGGTGGATTGTAGGCCGATTCCCATTTCTCGAAGCCTGGCATGAATGCGCCGTTGTAATTCTCGCGTTCGATAAAGAGATGAACCGTGTCCCCGTATGTGTGGATGCCGCTCATGACCAACTGTCCGGCATCGTCTTTGAGCATGGTCGGCTTCATGAAACTTTTGCCGCCGCGCTTGGTCGTTTCATTCCATGCCGAGGTCGCGTCCTCCACTTTCAAGGCGATCGCCTTTACGCCGTCGCCGTGTTTGGCAATGTGATCGGCAATCGGATTATCTGGCCGCACCGGCGTGGTTAGAACGAACGTCAGCTTGTTCTGTCGAATGGCATAACTGGCCCGGTCTTTCGTTCCCGTTTCAGGCCCGGCATAGGCGAGCGATTGAAAACCAAAAGCCGTCTTATAGAAGTGCGCAGCTTGTTTGGCGTTGCCGACATAAAACTCGATGTAATCGGTGCCTTGGAGCGGAAGAAAATCTTCTTCGGCCGTAGAAGCCGCTTTTGTTTTTGGAGCTGCGATCGTCGTTGGCATAATGACCTCCGTGATTTCGGCCGCGATCAGCGGCATCTTCAAATATAAGATCGACAATCGCCCGTCGCAAGGGTAGCGCACGCGTCTCGCGTTCTGGCGAGCGCACCATCGCGATGGCGAACTTTCTCTTGCGCTTACCGCCGGCGTTGAAAATCTCGCTTTAGGAAAAGTTCGTTGCGACGAGGGCGTCGCAACCAGCACGCGAGGGCGAGTGCGCTCCCCGGAATTGTGCCCTTGGTACGCGTAGAATAGTCGGCAAATCCTACGGTTTCTATTTCGGCGCAGGCGAGGCGGCGAGTTTCTGGAAGCGCGGATCATTCCGGAGCGGATCGAACATTGGATCGAGTCGGAGCAGCGCAGGAGTGAGCGGCGCGTTTGAAGCGAGTGGGCCAGTACTCGGTATCGACAATAGTTTTTGTAAAGCGGCAATGGCGCGGTCAGGTTCGCCCATGCGTGCCGCCACCCGGGCAAGGATCTCGATCGGAATGGGACCGTGCAAGGCATCCTTCTCGATTGGGATCACAGCCATGGCGCGTTCGGCCAGAGTCAATGCAACCGCTTTGTCGCCGAGACCCATATTGGTCAGTGCGAGATCTCCAATCAGAACAAAATTTTCCGGCTGTTCTTTAAGGAAAGATTCCAGTTCGCTGCGCGCTTGTCTCCACGTCTCCTGTGCTGAGGCATGGTCGCCG
>WNFR01002165.1_pt1 | contig 20525 bp, 15 predicted proteins | sample 5400221 | NCBI WGS metagenome assembly WNFR01 (sample SAMN13153357, study PRJNA577476) | soil metagenome | isolation source: 40 cm soil under Madrone tree | place: USA:California | collected 2016-06-14 | reverse complement strand
TCTTTCGCTGGTTCAACAAAGGGGTGGAGAAAGGCACCGAAGCGTACCGCCGCAGCATCGGGTACGTTTTGCAGTGGCGCGTGCTTGCGGTTGTCGCATTCTTCGCGACGCTGGGAATTACTTTTTTTTTTAATGCTCCGGCGACCACCGCAAGCACGCGCCACTGCAAAACGTATCCGATGCTGCGTCGGTATGCTTCCGTGCCTTTTTCCACCCCTTTGTTGAACCAGCGAAAGAAAAATCCCTTCGCTCGCTCGCGGTGTTTGCCCAGCAGAATCGCGGACAGCGCCGGCGTCAGGGTCAGCGCATTGAACGCCGAAATCGAAACGGAAAACGCAATGGTCAGCGCGAATTGGCGAAACAGAATTCCAGTCGTGCCCGGAAACAGCGCCACCGGCACGAACACCGCCACCAGCACCAGCGATGTCGCGATGACCGCGCCTGCGACTTCCTTCATTGCCGCCGATGCCGCCATGTGCGGCTCGCTGATTCCCTCGGTGATGTGCCGTTCGACGTTCTCGATGACTACGATCGCATCGTCCACCACCAGCCCTGTAGCCAGCGTGATTCCGAAGAGCGTTAGCGTGTTGATGGAAAATCCGAGCGCTTTGACAAAAATAAATGTCCCGACCAGCGAAACCGGAATCGTGATCGCCGGAATGAGCGTGCTGCGCCAGTCCTGCAAAAATATGTAAATGACGATGATCACCAGGACGATTGCTTGCGCCAATGTCTGCAGCACGTCGCGAATCGATTCGCCAATGACCGTGGTCGTGTCGAATGCTACTGCCACCTTCAGTCCTGGGGGAAAGTTCTTCGATAGCCGCACCAGTTCGGCCTTCGCAGCTCGGTCCACGTCCAGCGCATTCGCGCCGGGTAGTTGCGTCACGCCCAGGCCCACCGCGTCGTGGCCGTTGAACCGCAGAAGGGAACCGTAATCTTCCGCGCCCAACTCCGAGCGCCCAACATCCTTCAGGCGCACCAGCGTTCCGTCGGCACCCGTCTTTAAAATAATGTTGTCGAATTGCGATGGTTCGGAGAGCCGTCCAACCGCTCGTACGCTCACCTGGTACGCCTGTCCCGTCGGCGATGGCGGCTGGCCGATTTGTCCTGCAGCGACCTGCACGTTTTGTTCTTGCAACGCGTTTACGACGGTAGAAGCGGTTAATCCCCGCTCTGCCAGCCTCGCCGGATCGAGCCATAACCGCATCGCGTACTTGCGCTCGCCAAAAATAACCACGTCGCCGACGCCCGGCACCCGCTTCAGTGCGTCTTTAATGTATACGTCAATGTAATTGCTTAGAAACAAGCTGTCGTACTGACCGGTTTCGGAATAGACGCCGCCGCCGAAGACGAATCCGCTGGTCTGCTTGGTGATGATCACGCCCGTGTTCTTCACTGCGTTTGGCAAGCGCGCCAGCGCCTGGTTCACGCGATTCTGTACGTCCACCGACGCCAGGTCCACATTTCGCGAAACGCCAAACACCACCGTGATCTGGCTCGTGCCGTCATTGCTGCTCGAGGACGTAATGTATTTCATCCCTTCAACGCCGTTGATCGCCTGCTCCAGCGGAATCGTGACTGCCGATTCCACCGTCTGCGCGTTCGCCCCGATGTAATTGCTGGACACGATCACTTGCGGTGGCGCCAGTTCCGGCAATTCCGCGATCGGCAGCGTGGGAATCGAAATCGCCCCGGCAAGCACAATCAGCAAGGCGCATACCGTCGCGAACACCGGCCGCTGAATGAAGAAATCAACGAACACTCGGCCGCTCCATCAATGCGAAATTGTGTGGGTTTGGGACCATGTTTGAAGAATGTTCAGTGAGAAGCAGTGCTGGCTGCTTTGTTCGAGCCTTGCTCGTCGGGAGAAGTCACCATTTGCTCCGTGACCGGCGCTCCATCCTGCAAAAATTGTGTGCCTGAAACGATCAGATGGTCGCCCGGTTTGATCCCTTCGAGCACCTCGATGTTGTTGTCCACGTTGTCTCCGATCCGCACAAGCTTTTGCCGCGCCACCGTGTCTTTGCCGGTGTTCTCCGTCACAAACGCGAAAAACTGGCCGTTGATGCGCGTCACATTCAGGAAGGGAATTGTCGCTCCTTCGCGTTGGCCCCACTTGACCTGCACCCGCACTTGCTGCGAAATGCGCAGCCTGGCTTGTGCATTTGCGTTGGGTACCGCCGCCTTTGCCAAAACAGTCTGTGTTTCCGGGTCCACCTGCGGCGACACAAATGTGATGCTCGTGTTTGCGAGCAATTCGCCGGACTGGTTCAGCAGTTTTGCCGGCAAACCGACCTTGAGGGAGCGCGAACGTTCCACCGGAACGTAAATGTAAGCTTCCAGCGCGCCCGGCTCATCCACCGTTGTGAGCAACGTAGTCACCGCCACCCGGTCCCCGATTCGCACCGGAATATCTCCAATGATTCCATCCATCGGCGCGCTCACCGAGTAATAATGCAACTCCACTTTTTGGGTATTGACCTGCTCGTCTAGCGATTTCAGCTGCGCCACGGCGGCGTCGTAATTGGACTGCGCGGTATCAAAATCCGCTTTGCTGATCACGCCAGCTTCCGATAAGCGTTTCGCTCGTTCGAACGACACCTTTGCCAGTTGCGCATTCGCTTCTTGCGCCGCCCGCGCTGCTTCCTGACTGCTCACCGTTGCTTTCTGTTTCAGCGGGTCGATTTCCAGCAGTGGTTCTCCAGCTTTTACCCGGTCGCCCGACTTCACGAAAATTTTCGTGACTTGGCCCTCAACTTGAGGATTGATATTCGCCGAATGTCGCGATTTCAGTACCGACAGGTATTCCGTCGTATCTGGAATTGTGTCCTTCTTTACGATTTGCACCTGCACCGGCATCCCACCGGGCGGCATCCCTGGCGCGCCTTTTGCCGAGTCCTTTTGGCCACACCCCGCAAGCAACGCCGCCGCAGCGCCCAGGCACGCGATTCCCAACAGCCAGACCCGCGGCACACCCAATTTGGGCCTTTGTTTCTCGGATGAAACACTCATACGTTTTTCTAGAACTCCAATGGACTGTGACAGATAATGTTACGACAAACCCGCCACCCCAGAAAGCGCACACCCACCGCAACTCCTCGTTAGACGCTCTCAAAGTGTTTTCGTTATATTTTCGCTGGTAGTTTTTGGAGCCCTCGTGGGGCTCCTCGCAAGGCTCCAAATCCTAGTAGAAATCTCGCGGATCAATGCGCTTTCCAGACAATCCCAATTGCAGCACTTCGATGTCTTCCGGACGATCGAACACTTTGCCCGGAAATAATTTCTTGGTCAGCACGCGTACCCCGCCAAACGCTATCCCCATCACAATGGCAATCCCGCAAAACACCAGGGTGCCCACAAAAATGCCCTTCACTACCAGCAGCCATGGCGGATCGGTCAGCGTTTGCGACGGTTCATTCCATGTTACCGCCGTGTTATAGCGAATGTCGTTGCGCAATTTAGCCGCAGCCTCCGCGGACGCTGGCGACAACACCAACGAGAGCAGTGAAGTTTTCCGCTCCACGGTCGCTCTCGCCAAACCCGGATTCGCAGCCAGCACACTCTGAATGTGATGCAAACGCTGCTCGGCAATCTGCGGCGTGGGATAATCAATAATCAGCAGGTCCTGCGATTTGTTGCGCTCAGATTGGTAGCTCGCCAGCATCGCTTCGGCGCCAGTCACAAATCCAATTTCCGGCGTAATCGGCGCAAATTTGCTCTCCTTCAACGTCGCCAACGCCGCATCGAATCCCGCCGGACCCAGCGCATAGCGTTGCGTCCCCTGGATCATCTGCTCCTCGGGCAAATAAGAGCGTACCGGCGGCAGCGGCCTCGCATCCGCGTCCCGTTTTACCGCATCCAGCAGAAGTTTCAAATCCACGTCTGACGCGTTGCGAATTAGCGAAATTGTCACCAGCCGATTGCCGACCAGCGCCAAAATTCGATCGTGTCCTGCCGCCGTAAATGGCCCAAGTGTGGAGACACTCAAGTCCGGCGTCAGCTCGGATGTGTACGCTTCGTACGCTCCAGTAGGATCGCGGAATTCCTGCAGCCACACGCGAATCCACTGCTTGCCGTCGGTATAGCGCTCAAGCTCAACATTTGTCTGGCCGGCTTCGTGCAGCAACGCCGAGTACGGACTGACGAGCTTCGGCTCGTCCGATGGTCCCGGACCAGACGTCCACTTGCCGAAGTGCTTCGGCAGCACAGCCGTTTGCTGGCTATACGCCGGATCAATCGCTACGGCCGCTCGTTGGGCAAAAATGGGTGCACTGCCCGCTAACATGAATGCGGTGAGGCAAAAGTGGAGGAATCTGAGTGGTGCGCTCATCCCTGTCTCTATTAGACACCAGAATGCTAGTTTCGGTTGCGAGAGGATTCTACCGACGCAGAAGTATCCGTGCGCCGAGGCGCCGGAATGTTGGTCTGATTCACGCCCATACTGTTCAGGCTCTGCAGATAGCTCGCCACACCTTGATAAATTCCTTCCGCCACCCGTTGCCGGTGCTCTGGCTGTTTCAGCATTTTTTCGTCCGCCGGATTGCTCAAAAACGAAATCTCAGTTAGGATCGACGGCATATCCGCGCCAATCAGCACCACAAACGGCGCCTTCCGCACCCCGCGGTTCCTCACCGTTCTCGCGGTTTTCTGAATTCTCTTCGACAGCGAATCCTGCACGTCCTGGGCAAACTCTTTCGATTCATCAATCTTTTCCGTACGCGCGATCTGCTTCACCAAATCCTGCAGCTCGTGAATTCCCTGATCGTCGGTGGCGTTTTCTCGAGCCGCCACTTCCATCGCTTCCGGCGAGCCCCTCAGATTCAAATAGTAGGTTTCAATTCCGCGCGCGCCCGTATCCTGGCTCGAGTTGGCATGAATCGAAATGAACATATCCGCTTTCGCTTCGTTCGCAATGTGTGTGCGCTCTTCCAACGGAATGAACGTGTCGTCTGACCGCGTAAATACGACGTCCGCGCCGGGCAATCTTTGCTGAATAATTTTCCCCAGCCGCAGCGCCACGTCCAGGCACAAATCCTTTTCCATCAGTCCGGTCGGCCCAATCGTTCCGGTATCGTGCCCGCCGTGGCCGGCGTCAATCACAATTCGCCCAATCTTAAGGCCCAACGCTCGCGTCAATGTCGATTGCCCGTCGCGCGTAGGCTGCGGCTCAGACGCCGGTTGCACCAGGTCTGGCTTGCTGCTCGATGATTTACCGACAGGCGCCAATCCGAGCTTGCTCTTCGGCTGCGGCATGGCATTTCCGGCATCAGCCGTCTCGGCTCTGGCGGACTTCACCGGACTTGCTGCTGCAGGTTGCGCTTTTCCAGCGGGCTTTTCCGCAGCTCTCTCTGCGGACATCGCCGCATTTTCTGACGCTGCAGTCTCTCCCGAGCCGTCGCCCGTTTTCGCGGTCTGCACCGCCTCTCCGCTCGTATAAAGATCAATCACCAGTCGGCTCGGACTGTTCATCAGGGAAGCGCTGTAGTCCGTCACTCCGTTCACGTCCAGCACCACGCGTACCACGCCAGACGGATTTTGCGCCACGCGCACTGCGCTCAGAATTGTGCCGTCGGTTTTGACCTTGCTGTGCGCCAGGAGCGGCGTCAGCTTTGCCGCGTGCAAATCAAAATAAATCCGGTCGGGATTGGCAATCCGCCCGGAAATATATTGCACACTGCCATCCAGGTCGATGGTTACTCGCGTGGAATTTTGCAAGGACTTGGCGCTGATTTTGCGAATTTGCGGCGCGCGGCCACCCGTCACGCTGGGCACTGCCGCTTTTTCGGCTGCGTTAACACTCGCGATTTGCTTGTCCTCTTCAGCAGGCGAAACTTCCGCCGGCTCCGCGTTTCTTGCGGAGTCTCGCGATCCTGATCGTTTGGAACTTTCCGGCCGTTCGATACCCGAGCCCGCGCTTCTGGCAATTGCACTCCGCGGAGCTGTTTCCGCAGGAGCGGAATTCTGCAACAACGCCAGCTCCGCGCGGGCTTCCTGCGCTTCGCGCTTGTGCGGCGAACGCGGAAACTTTTTCAGAAACGCATCGTAAGTCTTGGTAGCGCCCGCAAGATCGCCCAGCTGGTCCTTCTGCAGTTTTCCCGAACGCAGATACGCATCCTGGCAATAGCGACTGGTGGGATATTCGCGAATCAGAAATTGATAAGTATCCACCGCCGACTGGAAATAGCTTCTGCCGAACCGCTCGCCCATCTCGGTGTAGATTTCCGCCACGGCCAGCAACGCATCGGGAACTTCCGCAGCGTGCGGCGTAATCAGGTAAACGCGGCGATAGGTGTTGACGACTTGTTTGTAATCTTCGAGCGTGCGTTTTTCCGGCGCTTTGTTACCGAGAACCGTGCGCAGTTCTTGCGCGCGCAAGAACTGCGTGCTCGCCGACTGCCGCTTTACTGTGGCGTTGGGATCCGCCGACGAACTGGAAGCCGCAGCGTTCGGCACAAAACCAACGCTGCATGCAGCGAGCAGCGCTACAGCAAAAACCGGCGAAACGCGGGCGAAGCTCTTGTGGAAAAAAAGGGAAGAAAAAGGGCGCCGGAGCCGGCGCGAATCGTGTTCATTACACACGCCGCGGACACACGCCAAATTTTCCCGGTTAAATTTCATGCACAACCGCCGCCCCAAAACCGCTCACTACTTTGATGCTTCTTCCACCGTTTTGCGGTTCGTAAACGTTTAGTCGTTTGTGAAAATGATGCGGCCGCTGGGATCGGTGGCTTTGCGGATTGCGCGAGGATTGATGAACGCGCCATCCAGACGTCCCGAGCCTGGCCGGAAATAAGCACTCTGCACCCGTTGCACGTAGTCCCGAGTTTCCCGGAACGAGGGCACGCCGTGAGCACGATCCACAGCCCCCTCTCCCGCATTGTACGCTGCAAGGGCCAGATCCAGATTGCCATTGTAGCGTTCCAGCAACGTCTTGAGGTATTTAACCCCGGCATCGACGTTCTGTTGCGGGCTGTACAAGTCATTGACTCCAAAGCGTTGTGCCGTCGTGGGAATCAACTGCATCAATCCGACCGCTCCCTTGCGGGAAACCGCGGCAGGATTCCAGTTCGATTCCGTTTCGATCACCGCGCGAATCAGTGCGGGATCGACGCTGTGTCGCTCCGCCGCTTCTCTCACGAGTTTTTCCGCCCCGTCGCGGTCTAGATTCATGGCGGGACGATTCTTGCCCGTAAACGAAGGTTCGGATGGCAGGAAGATGGAGCTGCGTCGCCGCATTGCGATTTTCAACAGTGCTGGCGGCTCGGCATTCACGAAGAGCGTTCGGCCGTCATTGTTCGCGAGCCTGGCAATCTGCGCCTGCGTGGAACTTGGACTGAAAACACACACGCAAAATACAGATGCCACGATCGCGAAGTAGGCCGAGTTGGATCTTCGTTTTCCCATCACCTTTGGGGAAGGCTTTGGTGCAATAACTTGTTGCAAGCGGGCGACTTTGTAGCGGCCACCTTTAGGTGGCCATCTCGGCGGGTCGTCCGGGTTGCAGGGTTTCCGGGCTTGTACTTGCAAGCCCGGAGTCGTACTTACAAACCCTGCGAGAAACGGTGTCTCTGGCGCTGCGCTGGCCTATTCGGCCAGGCGGATTGCGGCCCTGCGGGACCGCGAATCGGATGCGGCCCGGTATGGGCCGCACGTGAGCGGATTATAGCAACGGCTCGAGCAGGGCGGGCACTCCCCCAAGGGTACTATTTAGGGCTTTTGTGTCCTCTCCGCCACCCTCCGCAAGGTCAGGTCTGCCACCCCCTCGGCCGCCCACCTGTTGGGCGAGCGTCTGTATCACTTTGCCGGCATGGACTTTAGAAGTGAGGTCTTTAGTGACCCCTGCGATAAGGGCTACTTTGCCGTCTTCGGCTTGGCCCAGCACCACCACCCCGGAGCCCAGCTTCTGGCGCAAGCTGTCCACGAGTTGCCGAATGCCGTCCCGGTCCAGTCCTTCGACCTGGCTGACCACCACTTTGGTGCCCTTGATGGTTTGGGCTTTTGCGGCCAATTCATCCAGTTGATTGAGCGCGCCTTTGCGGCGCTGATCGGCGAGTTGTTTTTCAAGCTGGCGCGTAGTCTGGGTCAGCTTTTCAACTGTCGCGAGAATGGCGTCTTCGCCCACGTTGAGTTGTTTGGCGACGGACGAGAGCACGCTGGCTTGATGTTGAAAATGTTCCAGCGCGCCGATGCCGGTGACCGCTTCGATGCGGCGAACGCCTGCGGCCACGGATTCTTCGCCCACGATCTTGACCACGCCAATGTCGCCGACGCGTTTGACGTGCGTACCGCCGCACAATTCCTTGGAGTAGAAGCCGCGTGGCGCGTGCGGATCGGGAATGGTCACCACGCGTACGTTGTGCTCCGGATATTTATCGCCGAAGAAGGCCAGCGCGCCTGAAGCCAACGCTTCGTCCAGCGAGGTGACATTGGTTTCGATTTCTGTGTTCAGCCGAACTTCTTCGTTCACCTGCTGCTCGATGTCGCGCAATTCTTCCGCATCCACCGGAGCGAAATGAGAAAAATCGAAACGCAGTCTGTCAGGCGCGTTCAGCGACCCGGCCTGCTTGACGTGCGGCCCAAGAATATTGCGCAGCGCCGCATGCACCAGATGCGTGCCAGTGTGATTGCGCTTCACACGCGAACGGCGGTCGGCATCGGCAATCACCGTCACGCGATCGCCGACACGCAACGTTTCTTTCGCGGTGACACGATGCGCGACCAACCCCGCGACCGGATAGTACGCGCCAGTAACTTCCGCCAGCACTTGGGATTCGGAGGCATCATAAAACGCGCCAGTATCGGCAATCTGCCCGCCCGACTCCGCATAAATCGCCGTTCGATCCAGCACCACTTCGCCTGATTCGCCGGCCTTCAATTCGCTCACCGAGCCATTTTTCGTGATGATCGCCTCAATGTGGCAATCCTTCGCGCAGGTCGCGTAGTAAAAAGCCGGCTCGGTCTTAAACGTCTCCCCCAGTCTTGCAAACGCCGGATTCGCCGCCTCTTTGTGAGTGCCCTTCCAAGAAGCGCGCGCCTTCGTACGCTGCTCCTGCATCGCCTTTTCAAAACCTGCCTCGTCGAATCGCACGCCGAGGTCGCGAGCAGCGTCGAGAATAAAATCCATTGGCAAGCCATACGTGTCGTAAAGCTTGAACGCCTTGTCACCTGAATAGACTGCGTCCTTCTGCGAGGCCAAAGGCTTTAGTTCGTCTTCGAGCTTGCCTAAACCGATGTCGAGTGTTTGGCCGAAACGCTTTTCTTCGGACAGAGCAATTTCGGGAACGCGGGCGGCTGACGGTTCGAGCAATTCCGGATAAGCGCCACTCATCAATCCGCGAACTGCGTGCACCATTTCAGAAAGGAAAGGCTTTGTCGCGCCCAGCAAGCGGCCGTGGCGAATGGCGCGGCGGATGATTTTCCTCAGTACGTAGCCTCGCCCATCATTCGACGGCTGCACGCCGTCCGTCATCAGAAATGTCGTCGCGCGGGCGTGGTCGGCGATGACGCGAAGCGAAGCGGCGCCTCCTTTGCCCTCTTCCAGGTGTTCTTCGCGATTGAAATCCACTCCACACAATTCTGCGGCGCGCTTCGTTAGCGGTGCAAACAAATCGGTGTCGTAATTTGAGATGACGCCCTGTAATACCGCAGCAACACGCTCCAAGCCCATGCCGGTATCAACGCAAGGTTTCGGCAGCGGTGTCAGCGTACCGCTGGCATCGCGATTGAACTGCATGAAAACCAAATTCCAGATTTCAACGTAGCGGCCGCAATCGCAAGGAAATTTGCAGTCGGCGTGACCTTCTTCGGAAGCCCCCGGTCCCATGTCATAAAAAATTTCGCTGCATGGACCGCATGGCCCCGTGTCTCCCATCGCCCAAAAATTATCTTTCAGGCCCGGAATTGGAACGACCCGTTCCACCGCAACATTTTGTTCCAGCCAGAAACGTCGCGCCTCTTCGTCTACGCCCAGCCTGTTCCCGGGAGCAATTTCCGCTCCGCCAAACACTGTGACGTACAGTTTTTCTTTGTCGATCGCATACCATTCGAGCGAAGTCACTAATTCCCACGCGTAGGCGATGGCTTCTTTTTTGAAATAATCGCCAAACGAAAAATTGCCGAGCATCTCAAAAAAGGTGTGATGCCGCTTCGTAAATCCAACATTCTCCAGATCGTTATGCTTCCCGCCGGCGCGGACGCATTTCTGGGCACTGCTGGCGCGTGTGTAGTCGCGCTTTTCCAGCCCAAGAAAAACGTCCTTGAACTGATTCATCCCAGCGTTGGTAAAGAGCAGCGTCGGGTCGCCATGCGGCACAAGCGAACTGCTGCGCACCGGGCGATGACCTTTGGACTCAAAAAACTGCACAAACTTTTCCCGGATCTCATTGCCCGTCATAAAGTTCGTTTTGCTGGCGCCCGCGCTCATCTTCGTTGTTGTGCCCTTACTGGGCACTCAGCCTCGAGTGAAAGGTGGTGTAAAGAAATCATTATCGCAGACCACGCAAGCAAGTTGCGAGCGGCGTAGTGGTAGCGGCCAGCTGCCCCGCTCTTTCTTACGTAGCGGCCGGTCTTTAGACCGGTGCTTTTTCTTAGCCTTTTTTTCGTGGTGCCGGCCTTAAGCCCGGCTCCGCCGTGGCTAATAACTCCCCGCCAACAACGAGCTAGAAAATTCTCCTTTTACCGTGGAATAAACGTACATCATGTGTTATACTCGTTTGTGAAATCGCCACTCATCTCCGCCAACCTCAGCCCTTGCCACACTTACAAAAATTTCGCCCGTAACTCCTTTCCTTGCCACACATCCGAAAAGCGCGCCTGTAAGTCCTTTGCTTGCCACACATTTCCTAAATTTTAAAGAAGCGTTCCATTTTGAAACGCTTGCCCATCCGCAATCCGCTCTTTTATTCAGAGTCGGTGGCAGGTTCGGGGACTTCTTCACTTGTGACCCTTTTGAGTTCGGTGCGAATGAGGTCAGAGGGGAAGCCAGCCCGCAGCAGCGATCCATAAATCGAAGCGATCTTCTTGTCGTCAATTTCGCCGCGGTAGGATTTCAGTTTGCGTTCGATGCGTTCGCGAACCACTACCGCCGGATCATTCTGCGTAGCGGTTTCTTCCAGCGCGGAGTTGATAACGCTGTCAGCAACTCCGCGTGCACGCAACTCGCGCTGAATGCGGAATTTCCCCTGCTTGCGCGATTGCGTACGGTTACGGGTGAACTGCTGGGCGTAGCGATCGTCGTCGAGTTGGCCGTTTTCTCTGAGCCGCGCCATCACTACGCGGACCAGGAGTTCGTTGTCGGTGCGGCGGGCGAGTGTTTTTTTCATTTCGTGGACGGAGTGGGCGCGACGCATTAGTGCGCGGAGGGCGACGTCGTAGAGTTCGTCTTCGCTGTCTAGTTTGCGCGGCCTGGATCGGGAGAACACGCAGGAGAGAATGAAGTAAGGAAGTCACGAAGTAAAGAGGCGGAGGTGTGTTTTAACACAGAGAGCACAGAGTACGCAGAGAAGAAAGAACTTTGGTTGATAGCTGCAAACGCGGATACTGGATCTGGCTAACGAGCAGGAGTCCTGGCCCGCATGAATCCCAGCGAATTTACCGAAGTGCGCATTCGAGAGATGGTTGCCGGAGTTTCGGCATACATGCGGCAAGAACGAGATATGTATGTTCGACACAGCGAGCCATTGACGATTCATCTTAAAAAGGCAATCCAGGGTTTCTTTCCGCAAGAATTGCTGGGACGCTTGAAGACGATCACGCTGACGGACGGCGCGCGGATTCCGCCGCCGCCGTTTTACGCCGAAGCCAAGGAATTGAGCGCGGGCAGGTTTCCGGACTTCGTGCACATGAAGTCCATTACGTATATTGATGTGATTGTTTTTCACGACGAAATCGACGTGCGCGGGTTGTTCCATGGCGTGGTACATGCGTCGCAGATGGCTGTTCTGGGATTCGACCGGTATATGGAGCATTACGTGCGCGGCTTTGTGAAGAATCTTTCGTGGCTGCAGATTCCGCTGGAGGATCAGGCGTACAAACTCGATGCGCGGTTCGCGGAGAATCCCACAGAAATATTTTCTGTGGAAGAGGAAATCAAAGCTTGGGATGAAGAAGGCAGGTATTTTTAGAGTCTGTCACACACTGAAAGAGTAGCGGCGTGACCCTTCCTTCGTGGGGGCAAGAAGCCGCTGCTACACAAACCAAGAAGAGCGAAACTATTTACGGGCGAAGCGCTCGAAGTCCGCCATTTGCTTTTCCATTTCTTCGCGGGCGGCGTCGGCTGCGGAGCGGACCCCCTGGATGCGCAGGCGGAATTCGTCGGCGTTCGAAGCGCGGATGAGGGCTTCGTCGAGGGTAATGAGTTGTTTACTGTAGAGATCGAAGAGCGATTGATCGAAAGTCTGCATGCCGTATTGCGAGCCTCCGGCGGCGATGGCGTCGTGAATGAGGCGCGTTTTGTCGGCGTTGATGATGCAATCGCGGACGTAGCCGGTGGCGATCATGATTTCGACGGCGGGGACGCGGCCTTGATCGTCGGCGCGGCGGACCAGGCGCTGCGAGACTACGGCTTTTAAAGTTGCGGCGAGTTGCAAACGAATCTGTTTTTGTTCTGGCGGAGGAAATACCGCAATGATGCGCTGAATGGTTTCCGTGGCATCGAGAGTATGCAAAGTGGAAAAAACCAGGTGACCGGTTTCAGCGGCCAGTAGTGCGGTGGAAATGGTTTCCAGGTCGCGCATTTCGCCGACCAGAATCACATCTGGATCCTGACGCAGAGCAGCGCGCAACGCGGTGGAAAAGTTTGCGGTATCAACTTCAACTTCGCGCTGGTTGATGAAGCTGCGCTTATCGCGGTGCAGAAATTCGATGGGGTCTTCGATGGTGATCAGGTGATCGGAGCGCGTGGCGTTGATGCGGTCAATCATCGCAGCCAGCGTAGTGGACTTACCGGAACCGGTTGTGCCGGTGACGAGAACCAGGCCGCGCTGCTCTTCGCAAATTTTGTTGATGACCGGAGGAAGGTTCAGCTCTTCAGAAGTGCGAATCTTGGTGGGAATCACGCGTAGAACCATGCCGACGTTGCCGCGCTGTTGGAAAACGTTGACGCGGAAGCGGCCGAGGCCGGCTACGCCGTAAGCCATGTCGAGCTCGGCGGTTTCCTTGAACTTTTGCTTTTGCCGGTTGGTCATCATGCTGAACGCCATTGAGAGCATTTCTTCCGGCGTAATTCGGGGAACGTCAGTGATGGGGTTCAGCACGCCGTCCACGCGGAGATACGGGTGGTTGCCGACTTTGAGGTGCAAGTCGGAAGCTTTTTGTTCTACGGCGCGGCGAAGAAGATCATCAATGCTCAGGGCCATGAAAGGAGTTCTCGGTTCTCAGTTTTAAGTAGTCAGTAAAAGACAAAACAACAAAAACACAGCTCGGCGAATCCTTATTTCCGGAAGTGGCCTAGCAGCGAAAGTAGCATCGGCCCGAGGGGCGGGCAAGAAAGTCGTACAGGGCGGTAGCGGGCTAGTTACCCTGCGCGGTGGGACAGGCGGACGGGGCACTGAGGAGTGAGTAGTGAGTAGGAAGTCGTGATTTGCAAGTGGTGCGCCTGGATGTTGTTGACATCGAAGAGAGATTCCTCGATTCGCTCGGAATGACGGCGGTTTCTTTGAATGACGAAACCTGTTACGACTGTTTTCTGGCGTACATCGAATCGTAGATCAGACCGGCGAGAAAGCCGCCCGCTAGAGGACCGACCCAGTACACGCCCTGATTTGACCAGTGGGTGCTGGCAAGCGCAGGGCCAAAGGCGCGCGCGGGATTGAGCGCGGCTCCCGTGAACGGAGCGGCCACCAGAATGCCGATGGTGTAGACGAGCCCGACGGCGAAACTGGAAAGCGAACGCGAGTCGATGTTGTCTTCCGAAGTGGTGGCGAAATAAACCAGCACCAGAAAAAAAGCGATCAGCGCTTCCAGGCCCATTGCCGGCAGCCGCGTGAAATCGCGCACCAGGTCGGGCGTGCCTCCGAGTACCGGCTGCCAGGCGTCCTCGCGCGGAACAATCGCTTTCAAGCAGAATGCCGCAACGATTCCGCCGAGCATTTGCGCGATCCAGTAGCCCAGCACTTCCACGGTGCTCATGCGTTTGGTGATCCAGAAGCCGATGGTCACCGCAGGATTGAAATGCGCGCCGGAGATGTGGCCAAACGCTACCGACATGACGGCAATCGCCAGACCGGACGCCAGCGCGGCTCCCAGGGGGCCGCTGCCGTTTCCTTGCAGGAAACGTTCGGTGCAGACCGCTCCGGCGCCGAAAAAAACCAGCGCGAAGGTGCCTAGAAATTCAGCGACAAGTTTCTGCGAGGTGGTGTACACCGGCGTCTCCAGGGTTAAGAGGGAAGAGCGAACGATTGGATTTTAGCTGGGGCGCGGCAATGATGCTACCTGTTTAGTCGGGAATGGAAAGAAAGAATAACAGGATTGCCACACAGTCACTGAGGCACAGAGAAAAAGAAAATGGAAAATAGAAAATGGAGACTGGCCTGGAGTTACTCCTCAACCTTCCCTGGGACCGCGCCTGTTTTTCCCTTTTTCCATTTTCCGTTTTCTATTTCCAGTTTCTCTCTGTGCGATAGAGAACGCTTAACGAGAGCTGGCGGCGACGGGTGCGTTTACTGGAGTTAGCCAGTTGTGCTTGTCGGGCTTTGAGCCGCTGGTGATGGCGAAAAACTCTTCCTGCAATTTTCGCGTGATGGGGCCGGCGACGCCTTTGCCTACCTGGATGTGATCTACGGAGCGGATGGGCGTGATCTCGACGGCTGTGCCTACGAAGAAAACTTCGTCAACGATGTAGAGCATTTCACGTGGGATGACACTTTCTTTCACGGTGATGCCCATATCCTGCGCCATTTTTACGACGGAATCGCGGGTGATGCCGGGAAGAATGCTGGTGGAGAGCGGCGGCGTGTAGAGGACATCGTCGTGCACCAAGAAGACGTTCATGCCGGAGCCTTCGCTGAGGTGGCCCTCTTTATCGAGCGCGATGCCTTCCGCGTAGCCGTTAAAAGTGGCTTCCATTCGAATCAGTTGCGAGTTCATGTAGTTGGCAGCGGCTTTGGACATAGCCGGCAGGGTGTTCGGCGCCATGCGCGACCAGGAACTGACGCCGATGTCAACGCCCTTGGTGAGCGCATCCGGTCCAAGATAGGCGCCCCAAGTCCAGCAGGCCATGTAGCATTCGATGGGCGAGTTGAGCGGATTGACGCCGACTTCGCCGTAACCACGCAGCACGATCGGCTTGACGTAGCAGGCGTTGAGTTTGTTGTGGCGCACCAGTTCGCAGGCGGCGTTGCCGAAATCCTCGACGGAAAAGGGAAGCTCCATGCGATAAATTTTCGCGGAATTGACGAGCCGCTGCATGTGCTCGCGCAAACGGAAAATCGCTGGGCCCTGCTTGGTGTCGTAGCAACGGATACCTTCGAAGACCGCAGAGCCGTAGCTGACTACGTGTGAAAGGACATGAATGCGCGCGTCGTCCCAGGTGATCCATTTTCCGTTGTGCCAAATTTTTTCGGTCTTCTGAACCGGCATAAAAGCTCCCTTTGCGGTGAAAGCCACTCAGTTTGCAGAATACGGTACGGCATCCACAGCGTCAATTTTCGTATGCGGCCGCAGAGCGGTCAACTGAGTGTGCCGTGAAAATTGCGCCCAAACAGAACCAAATTGGCGCATGCCAACGCAGAAAAGCTGGAGTGACTACTGCTGCGGTTTGGAGTCGTCCAGTTTTGACGGGTCGGTACTTTGTTGTTTGTCTTTCGGCTTTCCATGCATATCCGATTTTTCCGAGTCGTCCACGCGCTGCATGGTCACCTTCTCTTCCGCGATCACGCGGCCGAAGCGCGCTTCCCAGACGCCGAGAAGAATGAAAGGAATTGCTGTCGCGGCGACATAAAGCTTGGCGCGGCGGCCGATTTTCGCTTCAGGCTCCCAGCGGAAGAGCTGAGACGAAAGAAACAACGTAAGAATGAACCAGATTGCGAGAGAACCGAGCGATAGAAGGATTTTCGCCGGGCCAAAATTGTTGACGATGGCGTTCTTCAAACCGTGCACCAAATAAGTGGCAGGAAGAAACAGCGCGATATGTTGAACCGTCTTTGAGAGGGAGGTAAAGGGAATGGTGGCTCCGGACAGAAAAATCAGCGGGAGCCATAGCAATTGGTTGAGAACCTGAGTCTCCTGCATGGTGTTGGTGACGCTGGCGATGACCAACCCGAGCGAGCCGAAGGAAACTGTGCCGATGGAAACCAGCAGAAAAACCGAAAGAAGATCGCCGAGGCTTGGAACGTGAAACAGAAAACGCGCTAGAAGGAGTTCCACCAATATCGTCGGAAGCGTGAGCGCGTAATTGGCCAGGATGCTGGAGACGAGCATGTCGGTAGCCGTCGCGGGGGTAACGTGGAAACGGCGAAGAATGCCTTGTTCGCGGAACATCACCAGCGTTGCGCTCAAGCCCCAGAAACTGCCCATAACGTTTAGGCTAAGAACCGGGCCGAGGAGATAGGCGACTACTGTCGGTTCGCCCCTGGCAAAGACTCCTGCATACAGAAAGAAAAATCCCAGCGGCATGACGATGCTGAAAAAGAAAAACATTTTGTTACGCAAAGCGAGGCGCACGCGCATGCGCGTTAACGTGAGTAGGTTCGTCAATCTCGCAGCCTCCTTCCGGTTAGTTCGATGAAAACATCTTCCAGGGAAGGTGTGGCGATTTCCAGGCCGACCAGTTCATTGTTCTGCGTTTCGAGATATTTCACCAAGGAAACAATGGCTTGCGGAGGACGCAGGCAGTGCAAGACGTATAGACCGTTCAGCGACCGGCAATCGGAAACGCCTTCGAGCGATCCCAGAGTAGCCTCCAATTCCTCACGAGCCAGGCGCACTTCGATGCGTGTTTTGTCAGCAGAAGTCTGTTTCAATTCGCGTGGCGTGCCCTGCGCGATCACTTTGCCGTGGTCCACGATGGCCACGCGGTCGCAGAGACGCTCGGCTTCTTCAATGTAGTGCGTGGTGAGCAAGATGGTCTTTTTATCGCGGCGGAGTTCTTCGATCACGTCGTAAATTTCACGACGTACTTGCGGGTCAAGGCCCGCGGTGGGTTCATCCAGAAAGACTACTTTGGGATCATTGACCAGCGCGATGGCCAAAGCGAGCCGCTGTTTCTGTCCGCCGGAAAGCTGACTGTAAAATGCATCGCGTTTTTCTTGCAGCCCGAATCGCTTCAGCAAATCTTCTGGATTACGCCGCCGCTTGTAAAATCCGGCGAAAAGTTTCAGCGCTTCCATGACGCGCAATTTGTCCGGCAGAGCGGTAGATTGGAGCGCTGCGCCGATTTCGCGCTTCAGTTCGTCGGGATTGCGCTGTGGATCGTAGCCGCACACGGAAACGGTGCCGCTGTCCGCGTTTCGCAGACCTTCCAGAATTTCCACGGTGCTGGTTTTTCCGGCGCCGTTTGGTCCAAGCAGGCCGAAGACTTCGCCTTCCGCGACTGCAAAGCTGATGCCACGCACCGCTTCCACGTCGCCGTAGCGCTTGGTGAGATTTTCTACGTGCAAAACAGGATTGGCCATAAGTTGTGAACAGACAGCATACCGCAAATGTTTCCCATGCCGAAAATGGCCGTTAACTGCGCCGAGGATCGTTCTACCAATTGTCAGTCCGACACAGTCAGGGGAGTCTTACCAGCGTTGAGATCGAAGACGAAGAGAGATTCCTCGCTGCGCGGACTCCGCTCGGAATGACGGGGTCAAACCCTCGAAATGACGGGTGTTAATCTCTGGCCTGAATACGTGCGCGGTGAAGAGGTTTATTTCTGTGACTTGGGTTTCGAACGTTTACTTCTACTTCCAGTACTCTTAGCCGGCGTCCAAGCGTGCTTTTTCATGTCCACGCGGGATTCGCGGAGGGTAACACCTTCGGATTCAAGCAGTTTGCGCTGCAGGCTGGCATAGGGTTCGCGGATCAGCAGCTTTCCACCGTAACCAACCACGCGGTGCCAGGGAACACCTCTGCCGGGGGGACTTGCCGCCATGGCGCGGCCAGCACTGCGCGCTCCTCCGCGGAGCCGAAGAGCTTTGGCGAGTCCCCCATAAGTAATAACCCGGCCGCGGGGAATTCGTTTCACGAACGCGTATACGAGAGCCCAGGACATCGCTGCGGAACCTCTTCCTCTGGCGCGAGCCGATGTCGTGCGACGCGACATCGGGCACAACGTGACATCTAATATACAAACGCCGCGCAAATAATGTAACGATGCCGTGACAAGCAAACAAGAATCGAAATTCCCACCGCCGTGTTGAACCTAATGTAGAGAGATTGTTGAACGATCAGTGCGCAGGCAAAAAATTCGCGGTACAGGAAAGAAATACGCATACGAGAAATCAATGAAACGAAACAAAAAAAGTGATGAGAGATTTCAGTGAAAAGACGGTAAGTTGCAAAGTAACTCTTTCAGGACACTTTTTGATGAGAGCGAGCATCTAATATTGACGGGTGTAGTGGAAGGCAAATACACTACGCTGGAAAGTGCGGGTTTCAGGGTGAGGTCATGGCTTTTGTTCGTCGCAAAGGAAATTCGTTTTATCTGGTGCACAACGTGCGCCGCGGCGGAAAAGTGAAGCAACTCCACCTCGCACGTCTTGGCGAGCGCGCAAAAATCACTGATACCATTGTCCGCGAAGTCTCCAAAAAGCATCCTTTCGTCGATCTGAATTGGCGCGCGCTTCGCGATCAACTGAATCAACGGATCAATCTGGCTGATCCTGCTTCGCCGCAAGTGCAAAAACTCATCGCAACCTTGAGAGCATTACACCTCGACCTGGCGGACCTGTTTCCGCCGGCTCTCCAAATTTCCGATTCACCCGCAGTGGCGAAAGAGCTGCTCGTACAATTACGGCTCTTGCAGTCCACGATCCAGGTCAAATTGGAACAGTTCGGACCTGGAAGCGGGCGTTTTGGGAGCAGCGTCGCTGTAGCAGCGCGACGCTAGGAGGCGGTCACATGAACCACGAAATTCTTCCGCTCGACCCAGAGAAGCGCAGTACCGACACCTTGGAATTCAAGACCTCGCTCGACGCAAAAATCGTCGGCCAGGAAGAGGGTGTGCAGGCGCTGGTGGACCTGTATCAGGTGTTCTGCGCGGGTTTGAACTCACCGGGACGGCCCGTAGGCAATCTGTTGTTCCTGGGACCAACCGGTTCCGGTAAGACGCGCATCGTGGAAGCCGCAGCTGAAATATTGTTTGGCGACCCCAGAGCGGTAATCAAGGTGGATTGCGCGGAATTTCAGCACTCACACGAAATCGCGAAATTGATTGGTTCGCCTCCCGGCTATTTGGGGCACCGCGAAACTCATCCGTTGATCACACAGGAAGCGTTGTCTGCGAATCATACCGACAAGTTGAAGCTGAGCTTTTTGCTGTTCGACGAAATTGAAAAAGCGTCTGACGCACTGTGGCAATTGCTCTTGGGTATGTTGGATAAGGCGACGTTGACGCTGGGCGATAATCGGCGCGTGGATTTGTCGCAGACCGTGATTTTCATGACGTCAAACCTGGGCGGCGGAGAGATCACCGAGTTGATGGAAGGCGGGATGGGATTCATCCAGCCGAAAGACAAGCCAATCACCGGCTTGGACCAAAAGGTGGAACGCACGGCGATCGAAGCAGCGCGGCGGAAGTTTTCACCGGAGTTCATGAACCGGTTGGATAAGGTTGTAGTCTTTCATCCGCTGCAGCGGAATCAATTGGAAGAAGTACTGGAAATCGAACTGGGCCAGGTGCAGCAACGGGTGCTGGAAACGGCGCGCGGACAGTTCCTGTTCCGGGTGACCAGTGCGGCGCGGGAATTTCTGCTGACCGAAGGTACCGATCAGCGTTACGGGGCACGGCACCTGAAGCGGGCCATCGAACGCAACATCGTTTATCCGCTGGCGAATCTTCTAGCTACCGAACAAGTTCACGTCGGCGATCTGGTCCGAATTGACTGGGACGGCGTGGCGAAAAGCCTCTCGTTTGTCCGCGAAAGCGAGGGAGCGCTGATTGAGACGCCTTCGCCCATGGCCAGTCGGGCGGCCGCGATGGCTGAAGCACGCGACGGCAAAGCCCTGGAAGCCCCAGCAGAAGCCGCTGCGGCTGGCGCATCGCCGCCTTCGGCAGCGCTTCCAGCGGCATCTCCGGCAACCGCGCCGCAAGGCCGCAAAAAGCCGGAACGGGACCGTACTTAGTTCAAGCAGTTCTTTAACTTGCCGATTGCAGATTTAGGGGCGTGATCCTTAGCGGATTTCGTCCCTTTTTTGTCATCTGGGGTCGCCATAATCTGTTTCATCGCTCTCACTTTGCGTCTGGATGGAACAGAGTCTCACTCGGTGAGACACACTACACAAATTGGAATTTTGTATGTTGTTGAGATCTCGTGGGTTCTGTCGCCGATCTTTCAGAGCTCAAAGTGGTCTCATTCCTGCATGAACGTCCCTGCAGCAGTTTC
>WNFR01002164.1_pt1 | contig 20525 bp, 19 predicted proteins | sample 5400221 | NCBI WGS metagenome assembly WNFR01 (sample SAMN13153357, study PRJNA577476) | soil metagenome | isolation source: 40 cm soil under Madrone tree | place: USA:California | collected 2016-06-14 | reverse complement strand
CGTATCCGCTCTCGGCCGGCCGGTGTTCACCTGTTGCTTGCAATTGTTCGCTGGACGCCGATATGCTAGGCTTTCCCTTGCAGTAAATCGCCCGGCCCAGTGCCACTCAAGTCCCTGCGACGCGCACTTTTTCTCCTGTTCGTCTCCGAAAGACCCTTCTTCGGCAGGAACGTCTCTCTGGGAAGAACCAAGGCCAGGGCGAACCAAGTGTTGCGCGGTTGAACAGGAAATGACCCGGCATAGCCGGGCTCGCAGTGGAAAAGGAACGGACAAGCCCATGCCCGGCCAACAAACGGCTTCACAGACCGAGAAAGAACCGGTCGAGATCAAGCTGGCGCACTCCCCGGATTCCGATGACGCCTTCATGTTTTATGCCTTGGCCACACACAAACTCGCGACGCCAGGCTACAAATACACCCACGTCCTCTCGGACATCCAAACACTGAACGAGGCTGCGCTGGCGGAGACTTACGACGTCACCGCCATCAGTTTCGCTGCTTACCCTGATCTGCGCGACAAATACATCCTGCTCGATTGCGGCGCCAGTTTCGGCGAAGGCTATGGCCCCATCGTCGTTTCCTCCAAGCCTCTTAAGTCCACCGAACTTCCCGGCAAGCGCATCGCCGTTCCCGGGTTGAAGACCTCGGCTTATCTCGCGCTTAAACTCTACGAGCCGAATTTTGAGCCGGTGGTGATGCCCTTCGACAAAATTATCGACGCCGTCCAAAAGGAACTGGTTGAGGCTGGTCTTCTCATTCACGAAGGACAGCTCTTCTTCCCCCAGTTGGGTTTGCACCGCGTAATCGACCTGGGAATCTGGTGGCAGGAACAAACTAGCTTGCCGCTCCCACTCGGCGGAAACGCCGTGCGTCGGGCGCTCGGACCGCAACTCGGCCGGCAAATATCCAAAACCATCCGAGACAGCGTCTCCTACGGCCTCGAACATCGTGAAGAAGCCCTCAACTACGCCATGCAGTTCGCCCGCGAGATGGATGCCGAACTGGCTGACAAGTTTGTCGGTATGTATGTGAATAAATGGACGCTGGGTTACGGCGAGAAGGGCAGGCAGGCCGTGAAAGAACTGATCTCACGCGGCACCCAGGCTGGCCTACTTCCTGGCCCTCCCGATGTCGAGTTTCTTAGTGAATCCTAAGAAACACGTTCTCTCCTCACTTTTCTGCTAAAGTCTCCGTCCGTTTTGCCGATTAATCCACTGAACACGTCCACGCACGCTTTGGCGGATCGCGGCACGGGCTGCGCCTCTCCTCTCCCATACGCTTGGGGACATTTGCTCGGCTCTAGAGCCGTTAAGAGGAAAACATGTCCTTAAACGCGATCATAAATCTGGCTGAACGGCTCCTGACTAACTCTTCGGAGCAATCCACGGACACAAATTCGGGTTCGAGACAATCGAAGCAGGCCGCGCGTGTCGAATCCGATGCGAACGGCAGAGATCGGTTCACACCATCCGCTCCGGCTCAGCAGGATGCTGGACTATTCCAGGTCAAGCAATTCAGTTTCTTCTCAGCTGCGGCCGAGTTCCTGCTTTCCCAAACGCTGCAACCTCAGGCAAATCCCGTTGCTACTTCTCCGGCGGTTCCAGCGAATGCCACAGGCTCTCCGGTTGTTGTGCAGCCAACGACCGCTCTGGCTCAAGACCCTGCAGGTACGTCGGTAGCTGCCACCCCCATCGTCGCCGCGCGATTCCCCGCCGCCAATTCCGCCCCTATCGTTGCCGCGCCAGCAGCTACGGCCGCCATCGCGAATGCGCCAGCCGCGGCCAGCGTCACAGCTAACTCCACGCAGAGTCAGTTGCTGGCCCTCAATACTGCCCTCGCCGCTCTGGGGCTAAATGCCTCACAACTTGCTCAAGTCGATCAGATCGCCAAACTGATTCAGGATTTCAACCCTGCAGCCTTCGCGAGCTTGCTCTATCAACTGGAAGCACTGGCGCACGTCAGCGCACAACCAGCGGCGGCGCCGCCAACCAGCACTACCGCTCAATCCGCGACTAGTGCAAACGCGACAGTTGCTGGAACATCTGCTGCCGGGACAACAACCGGAATCACTTCGGGCACAAACACCGCGGGCGGCTTTCAGCTCCAAGAGCTGGTCATCAAGTTCTCCGGCATTCAGGAGTCCTTCACCCAAACGGGTTCCGGCGCCCAAGGCGGCAATTCGAACTTCCAGCTTTCTGCTTTCAATCTCCAAGTTGAGGAAGTCAACCTCACGCTCGCAAATGAGGCTGGTCAATCGTTGCAGGTCACCGCGCCGCCGCCTGCGTTTGCGGTGAATCCGCAAAGTTCCGCGCCAACTGCCGCACTCTCGCAGTCCGCCGTGGCTTGATCTTCAAAGGCAAACAACGCAAATCATAGGCGGGAGTCCTCGGGGTTAGGGTTCCCTGGGGACTGGTTCTCAGACTGTTCCATTGCACGTCTTCCCAACTTCTCAGCTCTCCCCGTTCCGCCTTGACGCTTTTCTGCGAATCCCTTAGTGTCTTTGAGCCGCCATGAGAATAAGAAATACGTTCTGCCTGTGCGTTTTCCTCTTCAGTCTGCCGCCGCTGGTCCAGGGCCAAGCTGCGGCCGAACTTCGCGACCGTGCTCGTGACTCCCGGGGTTGGCCTGCTCAGGCCGTTCGCGCAAGTCATGGCATGGTCGCCACCGACGAAGAACTTGGCTCGGAAGCGGGAGTTGAAATCCTTAAGCGCGGGGGGAATGCCGTGGATGCGGCAGTCGCTGTGGCATTCGCGCTCGCGGTCGTCGAACCTGCTGCGGGCAACATCGGCGGCGGTGGCTTCATGCTGATTCGCCTCGCAAATGGCAAGACCACCTTCCTCGATTACCGTGAGGTCGCTCCTGGCAAAGCCACACGGGATATGTACGTCGGAAAAGACGGCAAGCTCGACGCGGAAGCCTCCGTCATCGGTTACAAGTCCGTCGCTGTTCCCGGAACCGTCGCGGGCCTGGCTCTCGCACTGAGAACTTATGGCACGATGAAGCTCGCCGACGTCATGGCTCCGGCGATCCGCCTGGCTGAAACTGGCTTTCCAATCAACAAAAGGTTAGCGCACGAATTCGAGGAGGAGCGCGCGGAGCTCCAGCGATTCACTTTCAGCCGCCGAATATTTCTAAATGACGGCAAAATGTTTCAGCCGGGAGATACGCTCCGTCAGCCGGAACTTGCCGCCACGCTTAAACGCATCGCAAGGAGCGGCGCAGCCGAGTTCTATAGCGGCGGAACCGCTCACGCCCTTGTGGACGAGATGTCGCGCCTCGGCGGTCTCATCACCCTGGACGATCTCGCCAAGTACCAGCCGAAAGTCCGCGAAGTCTTGCGCGCGAAGTTCGATAGCAATGGTCATACCTGGGAAGTCCTCACTTCTCCTCCGCCCAGTTCGGGAGGTGTCGCCGTCATAGAAGCACTGAACATGCTGCAGAGCGTTCCGCTGAAAGGCTGGGACGATGTCGATAGCGTTCACATGGTCGCGGAAGTCCTGCGCCGCGTTTTTGCGGATCGCGCCGCATATCTTGCGGATCCGGATTATTCGAATGTTCCCGTCGCCGGGCTCACCGATCCTTGCTATGCCAAGGAAGTTTTCGCAACCGTCGACTCGCAACACGCGTCGTCGAGCAAAGTCATCAAGGCCGGCAATCCTCACACTTGTGGCGTCGCTGCGAGCAATTCGAAGTCTCCGGAAACACTAGTGAGCATTGGCGAAGGTCCGCACACAACTCATTTCTCCGTCGTGGATGCCGCCGGCAACGCCGTCGCCAGCACGTACACGCTCAACGATAGTTATGGTTCGCACGCCACTTCTTCCGCTGGCTTTCTTCTGAACGACGAAATGGACGACTTCACCACGCAACCCGGCGTGCCCAACGCTTTGTACGGACTGATGCAGTCCGAAGCCAACGCCATCGCGCCGGGCCATCGTCCGCTTAGTTCGATGACGCCCACAATTCTCCTCCGCGATGGCAAACTCAGTTTTGTGACCGGCTCTCCAGGCGGTGCCTCCATAATTTCCGCTACGCTCCTGAGTATTTTGAACTGGATGCGCCTAGGGATGGAGCCGCAAGCGGCCATCAATGCACCGCGTTTCCATCACCAGTGGCTTCCCGATGCAATATTGATGGAGCGCGCATTCCCTGAAGGTATGGAAAGTGCATTAAATGCGCGCGGTCACGCCACTCGCCGCGTAGGACACATTGGGATCGTCAACGCAATCGCCATCGACGCAACGAGCGGGGACCGGCTCGGCGCAGCCGATCCGCGCCACGACAGCGCAGCAGTGGGATACTAACGGAAGAGACATTTTCGAACATATCATGCAAAGACTGCTCTCAACGTACCTGTTCGTATCGCGAAAACTGACGCCGGAACTGCTCGGCCAAATTGCCGGCGCTGGATTCGAAGGCGTGGAAATCTTCTGCACCCGCAGCCATTTCGAATACTCGTCAAATACGGAAGTTCGCGCCATGGCCGGCGCGCTCGAAGCAAACCGTCTACGGCTCGTCTCGCTGCACGCTCCCACCAGCCGGGACGTCAGCGCCATGCGCGAAAGCGGCATGCCCCTTTCCATTTGCGAAGTCGAGCGCGTCCGCCGCATCGAAGCCATGGACGAACTAAAGCGCGTTATCGACGTCGCCGACGACTTGCCCTACTCGCGGCTCATCCTTCACATGGGAGGCTCGCGCGAGACCGCCGATCCTCGCAAGCGCGACGCTGCTTTCAGCACGCTAGAACATCTGATTCTTCACGCTCATCATGCCGGCGTCACCATTTGCGTCGAGAACACCGCCAGCGAAATGGGCGATCCGAATTATCTGCGCGCCTTCGTGGATGAAACGCGCCTCAGCGGATTGCGTTTTAACTTTGACATCGGCCACGCGCACCTCTCCGATTTTCCGGAGGACGAGCGCATCGAAAAAAGTTTTTCTCCGCTCCGCGAACTGGTCTCCTCCGTGCACCTCCACGACAACCACGGCGAGAAGGACGAGCACCTCCCGCCCTACGACGGCACCATCGATTGGCCCTCGGCGATCAAAACACTCCAGTCTGCGCCGCAAACTAGTTTGCCGCTCATCCTGGAATTGAAAGAAAAGACCGGTCCGGAGGCAGCCAGCGCGGCGGAGCAGGTCGAAGCCGCCCGCAAATCCATGGATCGCTTTGAGTTAGCCTGGCCTTCCTGAGATTCCGGCAAAAATTTCAGTGAACAACGGATTATCCTGATGGCGAATCGCTGCATTTCTACTGCTTCGCTCCGGGAGCCGGGGCTACATACCAACTGCGAGAACGGCTGTGCCACGAAATGCAGCGGAGTCCGCAAGGAACTAGTGTTGGACGGAGTCCGACGATTGTTTCGACCATTGCTGGAGCAGCTTTTCGGCTTCGGGAAGGTCCGGGTTGAATTCCAGCACGCGCTTGATTTCTTCGCGGGCCTTCGCTTTCTGGCCTTCCTGCCAGAGAACTTTCGATAGATTTATGCCGACAGCGATGTTCGCGCGGAGCGAACTGCTTGCGAATTAGGCTTCTCTGGTAAACTGTCGGTTTGGCGCGCTACCAAATAAGTTCACTATGACAACGATCACCATCGACCAAGCAGGCAAGTACGACGAACAGGAAGTCACGCTGAAGGGCTGGCTTTACAACCTTCGTGAGTCGGGTAAATTGCTCTTCCCGATCTTCCGCGACGGCACCGGAATCATTCAAGGTGTCTGCGCGCTGAAGGAAAATCCTGAGGCATTCGAATCGTTGAAGGGCCTCACCCAGGAATCGAGCGTCATCGTCACCGGCAAAATCCGCGCGGAAAAGCGCGCTCCGGGTGGCTACGAAATCGGTGTCAGCAAGATCCAGATCGTCCAGAAAGTTCCGGAGAGCACGCCCTTCCCCATCCAGCTCAAGGAGCATGGGGTCGATTTCCTGCTTGACCAGCGGCACCTGTGGATTCGAACGCCGCGCCAGGCAGCAATTCTGCGCATTCGCGCCGAAGCTATCCGCTCCGCCCGCGAATTCATGGACGGCCAGGGTTACACGCTCACTGATGCTCCGATGTTCACTCCGGCCGCGTGCGAAGGTACCTCAACGCTTTTCGAAGTTAATTACATCGACGACCAAAAAGCTTACTTGACGCAGAGCGGCCAGCTTTACGCCGAAGCTATCGCCATGGCTCTCGGCAAGGTCTACACCTTCGGCCCCACCTTTCGCGCCGAAAAATCGAAGACCCGCCGACATCTCACTGAATTCTGGATGCTCGAGCCAGAAGCCGCTTACGTCGAGTTCGACGAAGCCATGGCGCTCGGCGAAGGCTTGGTCAGCGCCATCGTACAAGGCGTCGTCAAGAACAAGTCGCGCGAACTCGAAACTCTCAAGCGCGATACCACCAAACTAGAAAACGTGAAGCCACCGTTCCCGCGAATCAGCTATGAGGAGGCCGTTGCGGTGCTCAATAAAAACGGCAATCCCGCCAAATTCGGCGACGACTTCGGTGGCGACGAGGAGACCATCATCTCCAGCTCCTTCGACCGTCCGGTGCTGATTCATCACTACCCCACTTCGATCAAAGCCTTCTATATGCAGCCGGACGCCCAGCGCCCCGAACTCGCGCTCGCCTTCGACATGATCGCTCCGGAGGGTTATGGCGAGATCATCGGCGGCAGCCAACGCATCCACGATTACGACCTGCTCTTGAAGCGGCTGCGCGAGCATAACCTTCCAGAAGAGTCTTTCCAGTGGTATCTCGACCTGCGCCGCTACGGCAGCGTTCCCCACTCCGGCTTCGGAATGGGCCTCGAGCGCACTGTCGCCTGGATTTGCGGCACCGAACACATCCGCGAGGTCATCCCCTTCCCTCGCATGATTTATCGCGTGTATCCTTAGTGCGGGGTAGTTGGCGCCGCAACAGCGCTCCTTGTTTACTCTTGCATTTGGAATTTGAGCGATCCTAGTCTGCGTTTTTCCCATGCAATGGCTTTCCGTGCGCCTTCATGGGTCACGGAACACGAAAGTCATATGGCACAAAAAGTTCGCATTATCGGCGTTCCCATGGACCTGGGCCAGAGCCGCCGCGGCGTGGACATGGGCCCCTCCGCACTACGCGGCGCAGGTCTCCAATCCAGCCTCAAGAAACTCGGCCTCCAAGTCGAAGACATCGGCAATCTCTCCGTGAAGCAGCCGGAAGAAATGCCCGTCGGTGAGAAGCGCGCTAAGTATTTACAGGAAATTGCCGAGACCTGCGGCGATATCGCCGCGGCCGCCGAAAAATCCCTGACCGAAGGTTTTCTCCCGCTCGTTTTGGGCGGCGACCATTCCATCGCCGCGGGCGTGGCCGCCGGCGTCGCCAACTTTTTTCGTAAAGACAAAAAACAAATCGGCTACTTGTGGCTGGATGCGCACGGGGACATGAACACGCCCGAGTCTTCTCCCTCGGGAAACGTGCATGGCATGCCGCTCGCCGCCATCATGGGTTATGGCGCGCCCGAACTCGTCGACCTTCTCGGCTTCAAGCCCAAAGCCGAGCCCGGCAACATCGTCATCGTCGGCGCGCGGGATCTCGATGCCCAGGAACGCAAAATCGTCAAAAAATCCGGCCTCCACGTTTTCACCATGCGCGATATTGATGAGCGCGGAATGCGCGAAGTCATGTCCGACGCCCTCAAATACGCCATGGACGACACCGCCGGCATCGCTGTCAGCCTCGATATGGATTTCGTCGATCCCGCCGATGCTCCCGGAGTTGGCACTCCCGTGCGCGGCGGCGTCACCTACCGGGAAGCTCATCTCGCCATGGAAATGATTGCAGACACCGAGTCCATGGTTTCCCTGGAAGTCGTCGAGATCAATCCCATCCTCGATGAACACAATCGCACCGCGCTCCTCGGCGTCGAACTCGTCCTCTCCGGCCTCGGCCAAAAAATTCTTTAGTTTGGAGTGCGGGAGCTGAGTTCGAACGCGGATTTGGCGGAATATTTTTGCCTCACTGTAAGTCTCCTCTGTATGGCAAGTACACCCTGTCGTACAATGTTGCGCCATACAGCGCTTTCACCCCAAAAGGGCATCACATCCAGACAAATTGCGGCTCCTCAGGTGCGAGGGCCAAACTGATCGTCGCGGCTGTTTTGAGAGTGCAGCTGAGGAGAGCGTAATGAGAAAGCACATTTCCCGCCTGATTGCGGTTTTTATGGCACTTTTGCTACTGCCCGTTCCAGATTGGGCCACCTGCGGCGGTGGGGGTGGCGGTGGAACGGGAGGCATGCGAAGCGGGGGCACCGGTGGCGGAATGGCCGACGAGCAGGTCTACCAAGTCCCCTGGAAACTGGTGAAACCGGAAGACACTCTTAGCGCTGGAGGACTCGTCGTGTATTGGTTCCCCTCCTCCGCTCAGGAGTTTCAGCGCTCCAGCTTGCGCAACTCGCGCAGCCTCTCGCTCTATGCCACCCAATGCGTCACGATGGGCGTCGCCGATGCAGGCACGTCGCTGGGCCAAAAATTCCTCAGCGGCGAAAAACTTCCGGTCGTTGTCCTCGCCAAATCCGACGGCACCATTATTAACAAGATCCAGAACAACAACGGATTCCTGAAAGTCGACTCGGTCGAAAAGCTCGTCGAATCGGAGATGAAGCAACGCGAAGATGCCATCAAGCAGGAGCTCAAAGCCGCCAAGGAAAAGGCCAAATCTGGCGACAAGGACGGCGCAATTCCTATTTATCGCGCCGTGCTCGAAGAAAAATGTCTCTTCCCCGGCAAGGCCAAAGACGCTGCGAAAGAATTGAAAAAGCTCGGCGTGGACGCCTCCGTGAAACTATTTGACGCGCCTGTCTTGGATCCAGGAAAAAGCGCTCGGATTGAATCAGTGATGAAGCGCGGCCTTGCGGCCGAGATGAACGAAAAGTATGAAGAGGCCGAGCATCTGTATGGCGAAGCGCGCCGCAGGGATCCTGCCGATCCCGCCCCGCTGCGCTACCTCGGCGAACTCTATCGCCATCACCTCGGCGATTGGGACAAAGCTCGCCTGACCTTCCAAGCGATTCTCGACATGCCCGCCGATCCGCTCTCCCGCGCTGTTGCGCTCCATGGCCTGGGCAAAATGACCATCCACGATGGTGAATTCCTTAAAGGCTTGCATCTCATGGAAGATTCCGTCCGCGAATATCCTCTCGCGCTCGCCTATCGCAATCTGGCCGTCTATTGGAATTCCGAAGGCGACAACGCCAAAGCCGACTACTACACGCGCGAAGCCACCAAAATCGATCCGACCGATCCTTACAACCTCGTTTTCGCCGCCGCCTTTCTCGCCGGCAACGGCCACGGCGACGAAGCCCTGAAAATCGCCACGGAAAACGAAGCAATGCTCCCCGCTTCCTACAATCTTGCCGCCATCTACGCGCAACTCGGCCAGAAACAAAAAGCGCTGGAACTGCTCAAGCGCCACTTCTTCCAGTACGAGCGTTACGAAGCCGTGCGCTCCAAAGAAATGATGGAAGCCCGTGTCGACGCCGTCTTCGCTTCCCTGCGCGAGGACCCTCAATTCATCGCCCTGACCGGCGCCGCCGACGGCAAACTTCCCATCCCACAAAACAACAAGATGCCTGTCGCCGCCCCTGCAAAAATGTAGGGCCGGGCCCCAACGACGTCTTTAGGTGACCCAGACTTCCGTCTGGGCCTTTACGGAAACGAATGTGGCCGCGTTGTCTGTTCGGAACCGCACAAGAAACAACCGCTCCACCAATCCTCAGTTTTCACTTATAACTGAAAACTGACAAATAATAACTCTCATGACCCCAGATAAGAAACGACTCCGCGTCGGCATCCTCTTTGGCGGCCGCTCTGGCGAACACGAAGTCTCGCTCGCCTCAGCCGCTTCTGTGATTCGTGGCCTCGATCCCGATAAGTACGAAGCCGTGCCCATCGGTATCTCCAAAGAAGGCCACTGGCTGATCGGTGGCGCCGCGCAAAAAATGCTCCCTGAAGTCTTGAAGGGTGGCCAGCGCGTCATGATGACCGCCGACCCCACGGACGCCGCGCTCGTAAAATTGGATGGTAGCGGGGGCGGGCAGCGCATCGACGTCGTTTTTCCCGTGATGCACGGCACGTTCGGCGAAGACGGAACGATTCAGGGCCTGCTTGATCTTGCGGGATTGCCCTTCGTTGGTGCCGGCGTACTCGGCTCCGCCATCGGCATGGACAAGGACGTCACCAAGCGTCTGCTGCAAGTCGCGAAAATCCCTGTCGTGCCCTGGATCACCGTCCATCGCCGCGAATGGGAAAGTGGCCCGCAAAATATTCAAACTTCGATTGAAGAAAAATTCGCTTATCCGGTTTTCGTAAAGCCCGCAACACTTGGCTCTTCCGTCGGTATGACTAAAGCGCACTCGCGCGAGGAGTTGGCGCCCGCCCTGAATCTTGCCGCCGAATTCGCCACGAAAATTCTCGTCGAGAAATGTGTGGTTGCGCGCGAAATCGAAGTGTCTGTCCTCGGCAACCGCGATCCAAAGGCGTCTGTTCCTGGCGAAATCGTGCCGCACCGCGAATTTTACGATTACGCCGCGAAATATCTGGAAGAAGGCTCGCAAATTCTGATTCCCGCACAACTGAAACCCGCGCAGCTAACGAAAATCCAAAAGTTTGCGGTGGACGCATTTCGAGCGCTCGAATTGAACGGCATGGCTCGCGTCGATTTTTTCCTGGAAAAAACGGGCGGCAAAATTTATCTGAACGAAGTGAACACCATCCCCGGCTTTACTTCCATCAGCATGTTTCCGAAAATGTGGGAAGCTAGCGGCCTCCCCTTCCGCGAACTCATCGACAAGCTGATCGAACTGGCCCTCGAACAACACGCTGAGAAAGCCCGCACCAAGTACCAGATCGAGCTCCCCGCCGGTGCGGGAGGCGCCCTTGAAACTTGAGTCTGCTCGCAAAAAATTGCCCAGTCCGTCCCGCCATCGGGAAAGCTGTTCACAGGCGCAACGCTGAATTCAACCTACCGCCTTTTACTCGGATGCACGGAGTCTGTTAGGATTTTATTGTTGCTGAACGGCTCAGGGATGGCGCCGCTGCAACGGCAAGTCTGATTCCGACGCTCGCGGGGCAGGAGACTATTGAATGTCACTTACCGATCCACCTGCCTATAAACCAGACCGATCCCGGGCCATGGCCTTCACCGTCGCGGCGCTTGCGGTGGTCGCGATTGTGGCGCTTTGGTACACCTTTCGCTACTATCCGGAGAAGAAAGCCACCGAGCGTTTCTTCAACGCGCTAGTCGCCGGCGACACAACCCAGGCCTATCAACTCTGGAAGCCCGGCCCGACCTACGCGATAAAGGATTTTCTAGCCGACTGGGGACCTCAAGGCTACTACGGCCCTGTAAAGAGCTACCACATCCTCCACGCTAAAGCGCCAAGCGGCTCAAACGCCATTGCCATCTCCATCGAGGTCAGTCCGTACTCCCCCATGCCAGAGATTTCCGACACGGAAAAAACCCGTAAGACCAAACTTGTCGAAGTGTGGGTATTGGCCTCCGACAAATCTTTCAGCTTCCCTGTTCCTTGATCACTTCAGGAAGAAATCGCTCATGGTTGCCGGCGAATGTCGTTGAGGGCGTGTAAGAGTTCCTGGGGGCTGACGCTGGCGGTGCCAAGCTTGCCTACCACGACGCCAGCGGCAACGTTGGCGAGCATGGCGGCGTCGGCGAGTTGCGCTCCCGCGGCAATGGCCAGCGCGAGCACGCTCAGCACGGTATCACCTGCTCCCGTGACGTCGAAGACCTGCCGCCCGGTCGCGCCGCGCTCCACTCCGGTCTGGCCAACGCGCGCGTAAGTCACTTCAAAACTTGTGGCCGGAACGTGCAGGTGGCGCGGTGAGGATTCTTCAAACACGCTCATGCCCTTTTCACCGCGCGTAATCACCATCGAGTTGCATCCGAAGTGTGCGAGCAGCGCGCGGCCGGCCTCTTCGAACGATTTCTCGTCGCCCAGCACCCGGTTCACGAGTAAGCCCGCTTCTTTCGCGTTGCAGGTGACCAGTCGCGATCCGCGGTACGCATAGAGCTTCCGGGTCTTCACGCCCACAAAAACCGGAATTTTCAATTGGTGCGCGGCACTGAGCACGCGATCGGCAAAATCGTCGGTGATCAGTCCTTTGTCGTAATCGGAAAGCACCAGCCCGTCAAGCCTCTTGAGCGCGGCAAACAAAACCTGAAGAAGTTTTTCCTGCGTCTTGGCGCGGGCCGGCTCGCGGCGTTCGTGGTCGACGCGAACCACCTGCTGGTGGCGCGCGATGATCCGCGTTTTCACCGTGGTGATGCGCTGCGGATCGACAAGGACTCCCTTCTCCCCAATGCCGTCGTCACCAAGACATCTTCGTAATGAGCGCCCGGGCTCGTCATTGCCGATAACACCAAACGCTTCTACTTTGGCACCGAGCTTGGCGATGTTTGCCGCCACATTTCCCGAACCGCCGAGGCATTCGTTTTGCTCCACAAAATCGATAACCGGTATTGGCGCTTCCGGCGAAAGCCGCGAAGCCGTACCCCACAGGTAGCGGTCCAGCATCAGGTCGCCGAGCACTCCGATGCGTTTGCCCCGCAAGCGTGGGATCAATTTTCTTAAGCGTGGAATGGCTTCGGCGATGTTGGTGGACATGCGGTCTCTGTGAGTATTCTAAAGTTCGGAGGCCTATTTCTCGTCGATCTTCGCTTCTTCCGGGAGCATCACGGGAATTTCGTCGCGCACAGGATATACCCGGCGGCAGGAGACGCACTTAAGCCCCGACTCGTCGCTCAGCAACTCCACTCGCGTCTTGCAAACCGGACAAACCAGGATGTCGAGAGCATATTTCGGAATCGCCATTCAACTCTCCGTTCGGGATTCAGGGCTTCGATTGCGTGAATTGGCACTGTACCAAACGCCGTCGCCACGGAGCAACTCCGCTCGGCCGTGCGATTCGCTCGCCCGATGCACTGAGCGATCCGATGACGTAACGGCATCCACAGCCCGTAATCGCCTTGACCAGTGCCCCTAGCGGGCGTAATTTCTAATTGTCCCCGCGGAACACCGGAGTCACCCATGACCCTTCCCTTCGAGCCCGGAGTTTCACACGAAGCGAAAATCATATGTGAAAAGCTGAATGCCGGATCTGGACGCATAGGCAATTCACGACGAACTCCAAAGATTTTTTGCGCGCTGCTTGCTATGGCTTGTCCGTTCGCCGCGGCCTTCGCGCAATCCTCTTCTTCCTCCCAGCAATCATCTTCCGCTTCGCAGCAGTCTTCCGCACAACCGCAAACACCATCCCAAACGCAACCCGTGGCACTCGACCCCCCGCCGCCAAAGCAGGACTCACTCGCGGAGGCCGCACGCAAAGCCAAGGCCAAGAAGACGGATGCGCCAAAAAGCAAGGTCTATACCGAAGACGATTTGAAGGGCATGAAAGGCCCCGGCGTTTCCGTAGTCGGCGATCCCCCAAAGAGAGGCTCTCGTCGCGCGCAGCCAGCCGACCCGGATGACGATAATGGAACGAACACCGAAGCATACTGGCGAGACAGAGCGCGGCAATTCCTGGACGCGATCGCGCAGACCGACGAGCAAATTGCCCAGAAAAAGGAAGAAATCAGGAAATTTGGCAGCGGCGGTTTTGACGTCACCACCGGTATGAAAGACAACATCGCGTATATCAACGACCGGAATGCTCAGCTGAAGCAGTTGGAAACGCACAAAGCCGATCTGGAAAAGCAGTTTGAAGAACTGCAAGACGAAGGCCGCAAAGCGGGAGTGCCTTCCTCCTGGTTCCGTTGATCAATTGCCTCGCAATTCGATCGTGGCAATTCGAAAAAGTGCGCCATCCCGCTTCCTCGCGCAAACAAACTTTTGTGCAACAAATCAGACCGATACCAAAACTGACCCTCTGACCAGTAGTTTTTGGAAACATAAACGCTATAAGCTGATGGCGATGGCGGGGTTGCATCCGCGCCCCGGGGAGAGCTGCCGTGTATTGCGACCGCTGTGGACTGAACTTCCTGCCCAAACAGTCCGTGTGTACTCGTTGTAAGAGAGTGCCCACGCGCTACTGGTTCCAATTCATGGGTCTGATGACCATTTTTGTGGCCGTGCTGTGCAATACGGTCCTGGGCTTGTTTTTGCTCCCCCGGCTGGCCATGGCGCAACACGGGCGCGGCTTATTCCGCGGTTGGTATTGGTTCGACCAAAAGTTCGCCCTTTATGGATGGGTACCGCTGGCGATTGGCCTGCTGGCTTGGGACTATTTCATCTGGAAAGAAGCCCGGCCGAAGGTCAAGGGCTGGTTCACCCGTAAATTGCTGACGTTCTCTCTCGCAGCAGGTATTGCACCGCTGCTGCCCTGGTGGATTCCGGCAGGACAGCCTCCAGCGCAATTCTTCGATATGATAAGCCGCCACCAGGGTGTGCCGGTCCTGATGGCATGGGGCGTCGTGCTGGTGGTTACAATCCTTCTCTGCATTGATCCCGAATCGCGCGACTATCTGCTGGGGCACGGACGCACGCTGAGCATCGTCAGCACGGCAATGCTGCTGCTCGTGCTAACGATGACCGTCGTCGGCTGGTCGCTGACGTACTGAGCTTGAGCAACTTCCACCATCGCAATCCGAGGGTCTGAGTTCCTTCCCTTTTCCGATTTCTGATTTCCATTTTCCGAATCACTACTGCTGCGCGGCTCGGTCGATTAACCCGGCGATTTGGTTGTGAAGGCTGACGCGGTCCTGGTCATGCAAGTACATCATGTGGCCCGCGTTGTAGTAATCCTCTTTGATGTTTTTCTGCAAAGCCTCAGGGAGCCCCAAGTGCTCCATCGTGAATTCCGTGGCGAAAAACGGCGTGGCCAGATCGAAATAGCCGTTCTCGACCTGTACCAGCAAGCGTGGGTTGGTGATCATAGCCTGGGCCAGATCCTGATCGACATTGGGCGCGCCCGGGAAAAATCGCCTCGGTCCTCCCTCTCTACGAACCCAGTTCCAATTCCCTCCTCCACTGGTGTTGTGATACACCTTGTCTTTTCCAAATTTTAGCTCGTCGTGATTGTAGGAATTGATCAGAGCGGTGAACGCGCCTCCTACGGCGGGCCCTTCAGGATCGCCCTGAGCGTTTTCCTCCAGCAGATCGTAGGTGTAGCCGGTGAAGCGCGCGTCAATCCGGCCGGTAGTCAGGCGGGAGCTGCGCTGCAATTCGGCGCGGAACTGGCTAAGGTTCACGCGCAGATCGGCCTTGATCAAATAATCCTCGCTCAAGCCGGTGAAGTAGGAAACCTTTTTGGCAACGGCAGCTTTCTCCCCGGCAGAGAGTTCTCCTCCCTTGAATAGCGCAGCGGCGTAATCTCCCTGCGCGTACTTGCGCGCCTCTTGGATGAATCCAGGCAAATCGGCAGGGCGGTCTTTCTGGACTTTGTGGTACCAGGCTGTCGCCGCGTAGCTCGGCAGATAAAAAATGAATGGCCGGTCATCACCAGGTGCAAATGTGAGCGAGGCCAGATCGAGCACCGAAGAAATCAACACGATCCCGTTCAAGTGCACGGTGTCATGCGATTGCAGATAATTGCCGAGGGCTGCCGAGCGGAACGTTCCGTAGCTCTCACCAATAAGGAATTTGGGGGAATTCCATCGGTCGTTGCGGCTTAAGTACGTAACGATGAACTGTGCGAACGCTTCCACATCTTCGTCGATGCCGTAAAAATCCTTGTTTTCCGCTTTGCAAACGGCGTGGCTGTAGCCCGTTCCCATAGCATCGATGAAAACCAGATCCGTTTTGTCGAGCAAGCTCTCGGGATTGTCCACCAGCTTATAGGGCGCTGGCGGAGTGAACGTGCCGTCGACAGTGTAAACGCGACGCGGGCCAAACGCGCCCATATGCAGCCACATCGTCGCCGATCCCGGCCCTCCGTTGTAAAGGAAGGCAATCGGACGCGTGCTCAAATCCTTCACGTCGCTGCGCGTGTATGCGGCGGAGTACATCAGCCCGGTGGACTCACCTTTTTCGTTCTTGAGCAGCGTGGTGCTCGCGGTGGCTTTGTAGGAAATGGTTTGGCCACCGAGCTTGATGGCATGCTCGGTCACGGAAGACTCTTCCTTGGCCGTAGCCGCGTCGCACTTGTCCGCGGACTTTGCTTCCGGGGCCTTTGCCTCCCTTTCCGGCGCTTGGGCCGCAAGCGGCAGCGCGTTGGCGCATGACAACAGAATTCCTGCCGCGCAAAGATACAAACTTTTTTTCATGTGATGGCTCCCTCAGATGAATTCATACCGGCTCTCCACCAATCTTGCCGCGAGATTCTATTCCGATGAGCGCGTCTAGTCAAAAGCACGAGCGAAGCAGAGCATGATTTGTCGCGCTGGGGCTCCCCAACCCGAATAGTTGTTGACTGTGGCCTTAGCTTTCTGTTTACTCTGGCAGAACTCTCCCGTGACGAACATCCTTTCCTGGAGGAATCCATATGGCTACTTATCGCATCTTGACGTTCGATGGCGGGGGCATCCGCGGTGTTTACACAGCTGTATTGCTAAGACGGCTGTCACAACAAGTCCCCGGGTTTCTAGACCGCGCGCAACTTCTAGCCGGGACTTCGACCGGCGGCATCCTGGCGCTGGCAATCGCCAAGGGCCTGACGGCAGATGAACTGGTCAAGCTCTACCAAGACAACGGCAAGCAGATCTTTGCCCGCTCGCTGCTGCGGGAGATTGGAGACCTTGGCGATCTGATTGGCGCGAAATATGACAACGCCAACCTGAAGCAGATTCTGCGGGATAAGCTTGGCGGCGGTACGCTAAATGATCTCTTGCCACGGCACGTGTTGGTTTCCTCCTTCGATCTCGACCTTCCCGGCAAGCCGCGGACGTGGAGTCCCAAGTTCTTTCACAATTTTGCCGGTGACGATTCCGATGGGGCGGAAAAAATCGTGGACGTCGCTTTGCGGACCAGCGCCGCGCCAACCTATTTCCCCGTTTATCAGGGTTACGTGGATGGCGGCGTAGTAGCTAACAACCCATCTATGCCGGCCCTTGCACAAGCCCTCGACCGAGACACGGGAAAACAGGAACTCACGGATATCCGCTTATTTTCTGTCGGTACGGGAGTGAGCCCCACCTTCATCTCCGGTGATAGCCATAATTGGGGAGTCGCTCAGTGGGCCCACTCCTTGGTGGACATGATGATTGAGGGAATGATGGGCGTGGCTGATTACGAATGTTCGAGGGTGCTGCGCGAGAAATACTTCCGTCTGGCACCCATCCTGCCAGCGCCGGTGGCCATGGACGCAGTGGACAAGATCCCCGAGCTGATTGCAGATGCCAACAACGTCGATCTGACTTCCGCGGTGAGTTGGCTCAAAGCTAACTTCGCTTGAGACGCTGAACATTTGCAGTCTGATCAACCTTTTTTCCTGCGTTCATTCTCGGCAATGCGGGCTTTTACAATCTTTTTCACAAGGGCGGCAGACAGCGGCTTGTCCATGGGAAAGCGAATGGTGCCTTTGGAGGTCTGGAACTTCTTGAGTTCGTCCTGAAACGTAGCGATCACTCTCCCGCTCCCGGGGAAGAAACTGCAATGGTCGGAGAAAGCCGCGAACCAGACCAGCGCGCCTTTGTACTTGAACGAGGGCATGCCATAGCTGATGGCTTCGGTGGCCTCCGCCGGCACCGCGGATCGGATTGCTGCCCGAATCTTTTTCAAGGTGCTTCGCGCGGGTTCAGGAACGGCCGCGAGATATTCATCTGTGTCTTTCGGAGCACCGCCGGCTTTTGCTTTTCTCATGTACGTAGTCCTGGCGAGATGCGCATTGCCAATCCCAGCCCCAGCTGTGGCAGTTCGCGCAGCATAAGCTACGCTGGGTCCATCCCGCCCCACAAGTTCATGGTGCTCAACTCTTCCCGGCCGCAGGATTTGAGGTAGCAGAAAAGCTGTGTGCGGTAGGCAGCGTGACCGCCGAGCACCAGGTTCACCAACTGTCGCCCGCGCGTCGTCTTGTTGCCGAACATGTCGACTTCTCGACGGAAATCGGCTTCCGTCCAATCCCCCAGGAGACGGACATATTCGTCAGACTGCTTTTTGATCGCATCGACGGCCTGCTCGAAATTCATGGTTTTCGCGATTGCTTCCGCGGGGCTCCAGGTCGCGCTCAAGGCAGGGCGGTTGAATGTGCCGGCCTTGATCAAAGCAATCTGCGTAGGGCCCATGATGGCCATGTACTGCAGCAGCTCCAGGGTGCTGCGCTGCTTCGGTGTGGGGCGATAGTCGAGCTTCGCAGGATCGACTTTCGAAGCCAGGTGAACCAGGATGCGTACCTCGTGCTTGAGGCAACCGATCAGTTCGTCCTTCGTAAGAACCATGAGTATCTCCGATTTTACGGGCGAGCGCGGCTAACCACCGAATGCTCTTATTTCGCTGCGCCCGTGCTCAACTGACTCACGCGGAGTTTGCTTCGCCCGATTCGACGCGGTGGTTGGGCTTCGGTCATGAGAAAGCCCTTTCCTAGATCTCCTAGAAACAAACTAAGGCAGCTTGGGGGAAAAGTCCGTCATCACCATAAAGGTGGAATCGACTTTCTCAACGATCTTCCCGTTGGCCTCGGATTTATCGCGCACGCTTTGCCATTCGGGATCATCACGGAATGCCTGCCAGTTGGCAGTGGCCGCCTCACGGCTGGGATGGGCTAGGATGTAGGTGAGCGTTTTACCCTTGAGGGGATCGTCGGTCGGCGTCCAGTACGCCACGTTCCTTATCCCGTGCTTCTCGAACAGTTTTGTGGTGTGATCGCGAAAACGTCGCAGCAGATCGTCCAGCTTTCCTTCGTACGTGTGATAGATGCGGAGTTCGTAGACGGTTGTGGCGGACTGTCCAGCGCCAAATTTTTCTTGAGCCGAGACCAGCCAATTCGCGTTTGGGAGCAATGCCATTACGGGTAGCGATTGAAGCAAAGTTCGTCTTTTCATGGCAGGGATTCTAACAGATGTTTTGGATAATGCGGAGGATTGGGCAAGATTGGGCGACGGCAGGAAGGCAAATCTGGGCCACCTGTACCAATGGTCAGGATACTTCCAGTGGACACGCTCTTTCGCAATCCTTGCAGACCAGGCGCCGCGGCGTTCCAATGGAATTACTATGAGAAACACGAAACTGGCGTTCGTTTCCGCAATTTTGCTGATGGCTGCGTTTTCCGGGGCGTCCTCTGCCCAAGATCGCGTTTTCAATTGGCTCCCTGCCAATGATGAGAGTGTGCGCCTCGATCCCGCGAACTATCATACCGGGCGCACCTATCGCCCAAACACGCCGGGCGCCAACAATCACGTGGACATCAAGGCGGAGAAGCCCGTCACCATTTTCATGACGCCGGCCGACGACTGGAACCAGGCGCTGCAGCATCCCGAAGCGATTTCCCGGTTGCGCCAGGTGTGCTTGCGCGAGCACGTTGTTGAAACCACGTATGTTTGCGAATTGCCCGTGGAACCCATGACGCTGGTCATTCGCGACGAGCGGTATAGTCCTGAAAGTGCCGATCACGCCGTGTTTTCCGGACTCGGTCTCGTCCTGGACCCGAACAATAGGGTCGAGCGCGCAGTGGGCGTGGGAATCACCGGAATCGAAGCAGTGGTGGCGGGGCGGGAATCCGCCAAACGGCAGTTTAAAGCTCCTAACGACGTACACATCCAATACTACCGTTGGGATTGCGTCGAGAATTGCGTCCAGCCGGAGTTTCAGTGGACCTGGCAGGTCAAAGAAAAGTATCAGCTGACGTCGTTCCTGAAAGTTTATGCCGGATTTACGCCGGACCATGACGCTGCGCAGGTCAGCATCAAGATTAAGTCCCCGGTGCCGATGGTCGTGGCGATGCTTCCGTCGGATATCGCCATCCAACTGCATGCCAAGCCGGAGCTGTTCGAGACTGCGCTAGAGAAGAATCCTTGCCAGCAGCGCGGCATCCAGTCCATGGAGTTCCAGTGCAGCTTCAATCAGGGCGATGGCCCGCAATCGCTGATCGTCGTGCCCGAAGACACTTCCCGCGTCCCCCACAAAAAGGCCGAAATCGAGATGCAATTCGTAAAGTGCATCGCCAACTGCCAGATGCTCGAAAGCAAGCGGTAGAGCATCAGAAATCTGCAGCGGAAAGTATCCTTTCGATCAGGTGTAGAGTACTGCGCATGCGAACTGCAGCAGTAGTTCGTGCCTACGCCGTGCTGACCCTCAATCACGCTTCCGTTCGTAGGCGCTTCTCGTATTCGAACAACGGCATCCCGAAGAAATCGGTAGTTCTGCCGGAACGGCGATAGCCTAATTTCTCGTAGAAACGCTTGGCGCGCTCAAGAGGCGCGGTGGTGTCGAGTGTAATACGCGTGCATTCTTGGCGGCGAAGCTCCGCTTCGGCGTGAGCGAGCAATTGGGCGGCGATTCCAGCACCTTGGCAACTTGGGAGGACGGCCATTCCTCGCAAGTGGCCTTCGCCGTGGCCCATGACATGGCAGGCGATGGTGCCGGCGATTTCACCGGAAGAAGTCTCGGCCACGAAAACTTGCA
>WNFR01002162.1_pt1 | contig 20529 bp, 24 predicted proteins | sample 5400221 | NCBI WGS metagenome assembly WNFR01 (sample SAMN13153357, study PRJNA577476) | soil metagenome | isolation source: 40 cm soil under Madrone tree | place: USA:California | collected 2016-06-14 | reverse complement strand
AGTACGGTCGCGGCGGTTCGCCCGGCGATTTCTTCAATCGCGGCTCGCACTTCATAAGCTTCTTGAATCTCATCGGGGTTTGGTGAATGGACGATTGCCGAAGAGTTTCCGGAAAGCGTAACCATCCCGAGCGCTTGAAATTCCGAAAAGGCTTCGAAGACCGACGCATTGTCCAGTTCATACGCAACAGCAATCTCACGCAGCTGCACCGATTGCCTGGCCTGAAAACGACCGCTAAACAGTTCACGGGCCAACCGCGAACGGCCCAGCCCGGGCGGATGGGCCTCGGCGGCCATACGCACTCTCGCATTCCTGTTTCCCTGGTCCAACAACACTATGTCCTCCTGATTCGAATGGTTTTCGACCGGGATTAGGCGCTGCCAACGGGGAAATCGTGCCTTCCACGCTTCTCGAATGACGACTACCATTCAAGACACCCGACCGGTTCGCGTCCCACAATAGGGATTCGAGCGGCCGGTGGTGTGAAGTTCGTGTCCGATTCGGGTGGATTCTTTGTCCGCCGTTCATCTCACTGAAAACATTTAGGGTTATAGTGCAGGAGAGTAGAGCCCTAGTCGTCAGGAGACATCGGAAGACGCATGTACCCGATGAGACCGCCTAGGTACTCTAAATCATCTCCGGGAGCTATGGTTCTTGTGATCCCATCGAAGCGGGCCCTAAATGAAGTGTTTTCAGTCTTTCCGTCTTGATCAGGCGGACCAGTGCCTTTGGCGCGGGCAAGAGCGAATGTCCATTCCACCCAAAGCCTTCGACGTCTTGCGTTACTTGGTCGAAAATCCAGTGCGGCTAGTTACCCAGGACGAACTTTTGAAAAAATTGTGGCCCGAGACCTATGTCAACCCCGAAGCCATCCGAAAATACATTCTCGATATCCGAAAAATTCTGGGGGACCGGCCTGACAAACCTGAATTTATTGAGACCGTGACCAAGAGGGGGTACCGGTTTATTGCTCCAGTGACAGACGACAGTGCGACGCCCGAATCCGACAACGCCACGCAAGCAGAGCCTACGCCACAAACCGCACCTTCAAAATTAACAGAATGGAGACAAAGATTTCGGTCGCACTATTTTCAGATGATTGTAATCATCCCCATTCTCGCAGTGGTTGCTGTGGCCGCGACGGCTGGCCACTTCTGGTTTACTCCAAAGAAGGCCACTTTCCCTCCGTTGACCGCCAATTCCATCGCCGTGCTGCCATTTGCGGACGTGAGCCCAGGCAAAGATCAGGAATACTTTTCCGACGGGCTCTCCGAACAATTGATTCACGAGCTCGCCAAAGTGTCAGGGCTCAAGGTGGTCGGTCGGTCTTCCGCATTTGAGTTCAAGGGCAAGAATGAGGACTTACGCAACGTGGGACGCAAACTCGGGGTTGCTCATGTCCTCGAGGGAAGCGTGCGCCGAGAGGGCAACCATGTACGCATTACAGCGCAACTGGTGAAGGCCGAAGACGGTTTTCAGCTTTGGTCTCAGACCTACGACCGCGAGATTAATGACGTCTTCGCCGTACAGGATGAGATCGCGCGGGCCGCGACTGTGGCGCTTCAGCCAAAGCTGTTGGGAAGCGGTCAGACGATTGCTTCAACTGTGCCCTTGCACAGCGTGAACCCGGAGGCCTATCAAGCGTACCTTCAGGCGAACTACTTTTGGGGGCGGGGAACGGGCGAGGGAGACGTCGCCAAGGCGCTCGCCTACGCCGATCAAGCGATTAGACTCGATGAGAAATACGCACCAGCCTGGGCTTTGCGAGCATCGGTGCTGAATATGATGGCGGAATCAGGTTTGACCGATGTTACAGATGGGTTTCGAAAGGCCCGCGACGACGCGGAGCGGTCCATTGCGCTTGATGCTACTTCGGCGTCAGCTTATCTGGCACTGGCCAGGACGCAAATCTATCACGATTGGGACTGGGACACCGCCAACACTTGCCTCGCGAAAGCAGCTGCCTTGGAGCCCGGTAACGCCGAAGTCTTCCGTGCCCGCTCCTACCTCGCTCGAGCGTTGGGCAATCTCGACGAGGCAGTCAAACTTTATGAGCAGGCGGTCGCGCTCGACCCTCTTCGTGCCAATTCTCATTTGGGCCTGGGATCTCTGCTGTACATGGCAGGCCGATTTAAGGAAGGCAAGACCTCGCTGGAAAAAGCTCTCGACCTGAACCCGCAGGCCGCTTTTGCTCATGCCAATCTGAGTAAGATTCTCCTCGCCGAAGGAAAGCCGCAGCAGGCGCTCGCCGAAATCGAGAAGGAAACAAACGACTGGGAGAAGCTTACGGACCAGGCAATGATCTACCATGCGCTCGGCCGTGAGCAGGATTCCAATGCCGTTCTAGCCGCCCTTATCGCGAAGCACCGTAACGATTCGGCCTATCAGATCGCTGAGGTCTATGCGTTTCGTTCGGAGTCAGACAAATCTTTTGAATGGCTGGAGCGCGCCTACGAACAGCGAGACGCTGGAGTGCCTGACATCAAGGTCGATCCGGTATTCAGCAGTCTTCGCCGCGATCCGCGATTCACAGAACTTCTGAAGAAGCTGCGCCTACCGACATAGAGTCGTTTGCCGTCGTGCCACATTCTGGCAGTTCCGAACTGTGACTTTCATCTTGCTTGTCTTATGTCAATCGTGTGATGCATACCTCATCCTGAAGAATTCCGGAAGATTTGGTCCAAACAGCCATACATTCAGGCGCAGCACAATCTACTTGATGTGGTTTCCTGATCGGGTTTGCAGCGAATCTTTTTGCCTGTGAGGAGACATCCAACGAGCAGCAAAGCCGTACCGCAGGAACGGCTTCTTCCCATTGTCTTCTTCCCATTGTCCTGGGCTACTGGCAGGCACGGGCACTTGCGGTAGCTACGGAACTAGACGGGCCAGATCTTTTAGCCCAAGGACCACTACATGTCGAGGCGCTTGCGAGCCGAACCAACACCGATGGCTCGGCAGTTTTTCGTCTCCTGCGTGCTCTGGAAAGCATAGGAATTTTTGTCCAGGTTTCGCCGCGCATCTTTTCCAATACGGCGGCGAGCGAGTGTCTGCGCAAAGATGTACCCGGCTCGCAGTGGCCTACCGTTGTGCATTGTTTGCCAAAGGCTGTTCGTATGCTGTTTTCGATATCTTGGTCATTTCTAGTACATTTTTCGACGATTGATACTTGTTTTTCGACAACACTCCTGCTATCGCTTTTCGACACAGTATTCGCATGGATAGCCTTTTTCGATAGGCAACCGCGCAACAATCCGATCGCCACGTGTGTTCCAAGCGCAACGATTTTTCCATCCAATGCGCAGGTAGTTGCGAATCCGGCGTTAGCGACGTATGGAACGCTGCCGCGGAATTTCCTGCGTGGGCCGGGCTATATCAATATCGATATGGCGTTTTCAAAGACGACGGCTATAACCGAACGCGTGAAGGTTGAATTCCGCGCTGAGTTCTTTAACCTATTCAATCACGTAAACTTTCTGAACCCTGGCGTAAACAATAACAACGACGGCATGTTCTCAGGCGCCGCCACCGGTAACAATCCCAACAGCAGTCAATTTGGGCAAATTACTTCAACCTATGACCCGCGCATCGTTCAGTTGGCGCTACGGCTGGCGTTCTGATCGATTTCGATTCGCTTGCTTGCAACGGCCCCTGGAGAAACGTTGCTCACTGCCGTATAGATCGTCGATGTGGCCAGGTTGGCTGCTCGCAAGGTCAGTTGTGCTGAATGGTGCCCAGTATGGCAGCTGTGAGCGCGTTTGGGACAGCTGGATTTACCGCTGAAATAGTCTGGCCACTGGCACTGATAGCGCTCGGGATATTCACATCCAGCACCAAGCCCCAGCTTCTCGCCACTTGTGACCGTGAGCGGAAGCGCGCCGGAACTGGCGGTGGCGGTGCCGGCAGAGCTTGACACCTGGGTTAGCGATCCGGAGGAGCAGCGGACAACTCCCGAAGAGGGTTGCGCACAGTAGGTAAGTAAAACATCCGAGAACGTTACGGCGAGGCTGTTGTATGTCCCTGCGGGGATCGACACGGCAGCCGAGCGGAGTGCCAAAGCACTTTGCAAACGCGTGAATTCCGGGCGACGGTGATGGGTGTTTCGCTGACTCCCTCCTCGCGTAGCGCGGTCAACGTGGATTTGGTCTCCAGAACCACCGGCAGCTACGTTGCTGATCGCGATAGATTCAAGCCCGACACCGCTGCGCCCAATTCTTCCGACTTCAGAAATGGCGCCGGGCCGTATAGGCTTCTTCCGCCAGACCGAAAAGGACATGTACTGTTTTGTCTCTGAGCGTACACCGACTGGTCTCAATATCGCGGTAAACGCAGGTCCGATAATTCGAGCTCTGATTCACGCAGGAGCACGCAACTTGGATCTAGAAGGTCCGCGACTTTTTCTTCGGTAGGCAGACGTGCAGAGTTCCGTTTACGGGCTTCACTTCTGCCAGGGCTGGATTTATTTCTTGGCAGAACTGATGGACGGATTGGACGTCAGGGCCGCAATTTGCTTCGCCGTCGCGTTTCTTTCTGCTGTGAAGGACCACCAGACTGTGAGTGGTCAGACTCAGGATGGTGGTCACCTCCGGGTCCCCCGGACAATCAACAACCAGCGAAAAATCCGGTGCGTCTAAATCATCGTCGCCGCGCCAGAGTTCCTTCTCGGCGGTGAGCCAATCGTCGAGTCCGAAACCATGCTGGTGCTCGCGCTCTTCAAAAATCTGGTAAGCGCGTTTTGTGATTGTTGACAGTATGATTTCCTGATGACGCTCCTCGCTGCTTTCAACTGTAATAACTGGAATTCCCAAACACTTTCGGATTTCTCCTTGCATTTGGACACCTCCTTCTCAGTGCAACTCCATGTTTAGGCCACTCGATGTCCATGGCACCTACTCGGCCGTAATGCTGCTACTCATCGCCAGGAGCCGCTGCATTCTCCGCAGGTCAAATGGAGCGGCGTCTGAAACCGCACAAAACTCCAGTCTGTCTTTTCGCCAGTCGATCCATTGATAGCCCTGGCGTGTGCCAGCATGCGCGGAGTCATCTGATTCGCTTGTGCGCCAAATAAAGACATTGAAAACCTGATCGCGGCTGCGATAAACGAGCGCGGCGACTGTGCGGCCTTGAACGATATCCACGCGCCCACCCTGCAGCGCGAAACCGTTACTCGCGAAATCGCGGACCGGAAAAGCAAATTTTACCTTGCTGTCAAACCAGGCCTTTAGGATTGCCGGATCGGCTGAATTCGCGGTGGTGATCTGCCCCGGCAAAAGTGAGCGAAGGTGGGCGTCCACAATCTCGGCTGCGAATTCGGCTTGATAGTCCTCCTCCTTGCGAACGACAGGAACTACCCGCCACAGGATTAGCGCAACCAAAACTATAGCCGCAGCTGCTGCTAGTCCGCGCCAGCCTAAGAACGGCGACGGCCTGGTTTTAGGCGTCCTTGAGTGGATGCCGACGCGAATCTTCAGCCTGAGCGACGCCGGCGCAGACTCGTATAGACGTGCGTGTTTTAAAGAACCACGCACCGAACTCATCGTGTCCAATTCATCGATACAGTCGGAGCAGCGCGCAAGGTGATATTGGAATTCGGCTGCACGGATGACGCTCAGCTCACCGTCGAAATAGCTGTGAAGGAGGGCATTGTCAAGATCACAGCTCATGCGTAGTTTCTCCTCCGGCATGTTTTGCCACGGCGGACTGCAATTGACGACGGGCTCGCGAGAGCGAAGACATGACGGTGCCCATAGGAGTTGAGGTGATCTCGGCGATCTCCTTGTAGGAACACCCCTCCAATTCTCGAAGTACAAGGACTTCGCGGAAACGCGCTGGAAGCGTTTCGAGCGCTTGCTTGAGCCGCTCGCGATCATCTCCCGCGATGGCGATAGATTCTGGAGTTGCCGAAGATTGCATGTGCAGCTCTTCGTTGAATTCATCCGTCATGTGCATTCGCCGATTCTTCTCCAACCACGTGTACGAAGTATTGCGAACAATCTGCAATAGCCAGGCACGCACATCGCCGCCGTAAAACCCGCCGAAGAAGCGATAAGCGCGAAGCATGGCTTCCTGTGTCACATCTTCCGCATCGCTACGGTTGGATAAAATCCAAGCCGCAAGATTAAATGCAGCATCGAGGTGCGGAAGCACCAACTGCTCGAAGCGCGCCCGATCTTCTGCTTCCAACACTTCCAAGCCTTTCGCGCTGTCAATGAACTTCGTAAGTAAGAACCGTGCGGAGCCTGGATTTATTCTGGATTTCGGTTGTTTTGTGATGAACAACAACGAAGAACTTAGATTGAAGAGTGGGGAATAAGGCAGGTATGGCGCCAGTCTAATAGAACAAATCCCAATCCAACCGGCGGCGCGAGCGTACTTGACGGCGCAACAACTCGCGCCGCTACCTCTAATCCTTTCTGTCGAACGCGCGGAAGCACGCTCACGCCTGCGAGATGGAAGCTTCTGCACGCTCGCCGGATTTCCGAACCGATTCACTCGCGGTAAAAAAGAGTAGACCCCAACGGAATATTTTGCGGGGTTGGAGCGTCTCCATAATGCACGTCGCTCCTGAGGCTCGCGGAACTGGGGGATCAGGGAGAGGAAAAATATGGCCAAAAAGAACAAAGACGAGATTTTGCACGATCACAACAACGATGGAATCGACAGACGAGGTTTTCTGAAATGCATGGCATGGGCTGGGACAGGCGCGCTTTGCGTGATGGAAGGGGGAATCCTGAAGTCGTATAGCCTGAGCCGGGTGGGAGAAATCAGCGCGAAGGAAATGGCGGGCGAACTCAGCTTCGTGCAGATCAGCGACAGCCATATGGGATTCAACAAACCCGCTAATCCCGACGTGGCAGAGACGCTGAAGTCGGCCGTCGAGAAGATCAATGGGTTGAGCAGGGCGCCGGAGTTCATGCTGCACACCGGCGACATCAGCCACCTTTCGAAACCGGAAGAATTCGACACTGTCGATCAAATTCTGAAAAGCGCGAGCGCCAAGGACGTGTTTTTCGTGCCTGGCGAACACGACGTGCTGAATGACGACGGCAAATCGTACTTGGAACGCTACGGGAAGAACGCCAAGGGAGGTGGGTGGTACAGCTTTGACAAGAAGGGCGTGCACTTCATGGGGCTGGTGAATGTGATGAATTTGAAGGCCGGAGGACTCGGCACGCTGGGTCACGAGCAGCTGGAGTGGATCGAAGACGATGTTCAGCACTTGAAACACGGCACGCCCATCGTGGTGTTTGCGCACATACCACTATGGTCGATATATCCGGAATGGGGTTGGGGAACGGAAGACAGCGCACAGGCACTGGCTTATCTGAAAAAGTTCGGTTCAGTAACGGTGCTGAACGGGCACATTCATCAAACGATGCAGAAGGTGGAAGGAAACGTAACGTTTCATACGGCGGCGTCGACAGCATTTCCGCAGCCGCAGCCCGGCAAGGCCGATTCGCCGGGACCGATGAAGGTGCCTGCAGAGCAGTTGAAGAGCGTGTTGGGAATTACGAACGTGAATTACGTGCAGGGCCGTCAGGCTTTGGGAGTAGTTGACTCAACGCTTGCGTAAGCCGGAGAAAAACCCGGAGAAAGAAAAATTCATTCTTAGCAAAATCTGAAAGGAAAAAAAGGAAAAGGATAATGATTAGAAAAACTGTATGGATTGGAGGACTGCTTGCAACCGTGATGCTTGCGACGCTGCTGCTGTCGGCAGGTTCGCCGCGCAGCTCAGCGAAGACTCCACAACCCGCGACTGCGGAAGTGAAAGTTGATAATTTCAGTTTTGGGCCGGCGACCTTGACTGTACCTGCCGGGAAGACGGTCACCTGGACAAATCGTGATGATATTCCTCACACGATTGTCAGCACGGACAAAGTATTCAAGTCCAAGGTGCTGGATACTGACGAAAAATTCTCCTTTACCTTCGCCAAAGCCGGAACGTATCCGTACTTTTGCTCCATCCACCCCAAAATGACCGGCTCGGTCGTTGTGCAGTGAGCGGCCAATGAGCGTAAATCCGATTTCAACGGTGCCGGTGCTCGCGACCGCAATCCTCGCCTGGCAGTTCGCACTCGAGGGACAAAAATTAAAAGGCACCCTGCTTGAGCATCTGGTCCTGGCGTGCATTCGACGCTGATGATCTGGCTGGTGTGGTGGGTACACGCCCGCGGCCGGAAACGGCCAGAACTTTTGCCGAATTACCGGTTAGCGATTGAATTGTTGGCTTTTGGGATCGTCGGCCTGACTGCGCACTGGGGAGGTTCCTAAGCTGCGTGAACGGGCCCGGTTAGTTGCAGGAATCAGATTTAGGACTGCGCCCGGCAACGGATGGAGTCCAGAAACAGAGGAAAAACTTATGAATTTAGTATATGGAGCAATCGTTCTCGCGTTCGCGCCGCTGGTATTCGCAGGAAATGGTGCACCTTATCCAAGCTAAAAGATAGCGGCGTTTGTGTTCGAGAAAGTGTATGTAACGACGCTTCCGTCCGCGATTCGCCCGAAGGTGGTAAAGAGCAAAAAGACATTTGGTGATTACGGATATGCGGCGCGGGAAGTCGACGAAAAGAAGGCACTCCTCGATTCGCCGCAAGGGGCGCCGAAGACTTCCATCGAAGTATTGGAAGCGCGGAAATCCGGAATTTTCGTGTGCGTTGATAGCCAAGCATCTGGTAAGAGCGGCGCAAAGTTCCAACGCGTGCTGTTGCTAGAGCTAAAAGACGGACTTCTGAAAGGCAGAGAGACCTGGAAGGAATTCGACGCTTGCCCAGTAATTGGCGGCGGCAACCAGGATTCGTCGAGCTCGAACTACTAGATCTCAAAACAGCGGATTGGTTTCTGTTTCGTGGAGGAAAACAAATTGCGTAGCGTATTTCGGATTGCATCGTTGCTCTTTCTGGGTGGACTTACCATCACAGCAGGCTTCGCACGGCTGACGAATACTTCTCAGGCGGACCAAGAAGTACAGGTCATTGAGATCTCCGCAAAGAAGTACGAATACACTCCATCACCCATCCGTCTAAAACGGGGCGCGAAAGTGCAGTTAAGGATTACGGCTCTCGACAGGGCCCACGGTTTTAGGATCAATCTCAACCCTGATGGATCGGACAAGAAGAGCGATGCGGGCCTCATCTTCAGTTCGAATGATGACTGCTTCAAGCTCGAAAAGGGAATCCCGACTGTTGTGGAATTTGTGGCCCGCACGCCTGGGACTTATTCCTTCCACTGCTGCAATCGTTGCGGGATCGGCCACGGCGGAATGAAGGGTCAGCTCATCGTAGAGCCATAAACGGATAGAGATATTGCAGATTTCTTCCCTTCGGAATCAAGACCTGGCAAATGAAATTTCTGCGTACGCGCGACCTGTCGCGTTTCTTGCAGGGACGCGGCGGCACAGTGACCGGGCCGTCGATGAGTCATTGCTAAGAAACGGCACGAAGAAACCACCGCGCTTCAGCAGAACGGCCATGACCGAATCCATTTAAAAGGGGGCAACCTCATCATGAAAGCAGGCCTGAGCGTCTCCTTGGGCTTTTTATTTGTCGGGCTGGCTGCGTTCAATGTCATCACGATGTTGCAGAGCTCTCGCTCCGCGCAGGCACCGCGGACACGTGCGCGAGCAATCGCTCTTCATCGCGCCGGCGGTTATCTGTTCATCGGTTTATTCGCGGTGATGATCTGGTTTATGAGCAAGCGCCTTATGGGCTCGCCAGAAGCAATGGCTGGAGACGCCGCGTTACACATCGATCTGGCAATCTTGCTCGCACCGCTTCTCTTTTTGAAAGTAATGATCGCGCGGAAGTACAAGAGCCATCATTCGATCCTCTTGCCGCTTGGATTGGCAATTTTTGCCATCTCGTTCGTGCTTGTCTTCATCCGCGTTCTGCCGTACGCGTTGGGGAGAATCGATCCGTCAAGCTCGATTGTGAAGTATTCGATACTGCTTCTTGTCCTGTTCTGCTTCTTTCTCGTGAGCTTAGCTCTTCGCCCCGCAGGCTCGTCAGCCAGCAATTCATCACGATCTTCTTCTCCGCAGCCGTCGCTGCCGGCTACGAAACCGCATTCCGACTCATTTTCTCTTGAACTTATCCGCAACGAAGTGCAAACGCACGATGCCAAGACGCTCTGCTTTCGCATTCAAGAAGGCAAGCAGCTAATCGCCAAGCCTGGACAGTTCCTTACCTTCCATCTCAATATCGACGGCAATCAGGTTGTTCGTTGCTATTCGATCTGTTCTTCCCCGCTTAAAACAGACTATGTCGAAATCACTCCGAAACGGATGAAAAACGGATACGTTTCCGATTTCCTGAATGAAAGAGCGATGCCGGGACTTGTCATTCGTGCAAGCGGGCCTGCCGGGAAGTTCTATTTCGATGAAAAAGCACACAAGGACATTGTTCTCATCGCAGCTGGCAGCGGTATCACTCCGATGATAGCGATGCTCCGTTACATTGAAGACCGTGCTCTCGATGTACCCGTCACCCTGATCTACTGTGTTCGAACCTCGCAAGACATCATCTTTCAGGACGAATTAACCCGTTTGAGCGGTGCACTTGCCCGGTTCCGGCTGATTATCACGCTGAGCGCTCCCGACGCCGGATGGAAAGGCAATAAAGGCCGATTGAACAAGGAGTTGCTGCTCGAGCGAATTCTCGATTTCAGCGGGCCCACTTTTTTCCTGTGCGGTCCCGGATCGTTCATGCAGCATGCATCCGAACTGCTCAAGGAACAGGGCGTCTCCGCCGATCGCATCAAGCAAGAAAGCTTTGGTGGGAAAGCTTCGCTAGCGGTCCCGGATCCATCCGGAGACTCGTCCGTTCCCTTTGTTGAATTTTTGCGCTCGGGATTCCAGTTTGAATTGCTTCCCGACATGACCCTCTTGGAATTTGCGGAGACAGTGGGCGTTTCGCTTCCCTATGGTTGCCGGCAGGGACAGTGCGGAACTTGTGCAACCCGCCTGTTGCAAGGCCGTGTGACTATGCAAGCGGAAGACGGACTGAGCGCCGAACAGAAACGGGCAGGATTTATTCTTCCGTGCGTCAGCAAAATTCACGGTTCCATATGTATCGACGCTTGATGAGTCTTTAGGACACCGGCTGGCGCCTGCTATCACCCCGCCGGAGGAGACTAGTTTTGTTTTCGGGGCAATCCTGAAAATCCACCGGGAATAAACCGAGCTGCAAGGCAGTCGATATTAAGCAGGCACAACAAGGCCCGCTCTACGAAACTCAGGACGGGAAGGGGTTTCGCTCCAAATCTATGGAATCCTGTCTCATCCAAAACTCACCGACCACAGCAGCGCGTTACGTGCGCTTCGGTCCTTTTGATATCGGTCAGCACCGCCAGCAAGTTTTTCGCAATGGTACTCCGCTGCGCTTGCCGGGCAAGGTCTATCAGGTCCTGATCTTGCTTCTGCAGAGGCAAGGAGAAGTGGTCACACGGGAGGAGTTGAAGCACACTTTGTGGCCGACTGGTACGCACGTGAATTACGAGACAAATACCAACACCACCGTCAACAAGCTTCGACAGGCTGTCAGCGAATCCACGAACAAACTCTCTTACATCAAAACGATTCCTCGCAGAGGTCACCGCTTCGCCGGAACGGCGGAATTTTCGCAAATTCCATTTGCCACGATGAAGCCGGCAAATTCGCAGACGGCAGAGACTATCGACCCTGGCCGTGACCAAGAAGCACCAAAGAGTGACGCTTCCGGTTCGCATAAGTTGCCGACCATGATCACCGTTGCACTGATCCTAGCCGGCATGCTCCTCGGGGCAACCGCTGCGACCTATTGGATAACGCACTTTGCATAACAATGATTCATATTGTGCGACATGACGATTGCGGACGGAAGGCAGGCGGAAAGCAATTTGCCTTGTCCCCGATTTATGTTTGTATCGTGCGTATTCCTTCGGCTCTTTATTATCACTATTGCCATTTCGAATTTTTCCTTGCCGGCGGCCGCTCAATCGGTTGTCTCAGATAACATAAAACATGACACTCCGGGGAAGACCATTCAGCAGGGGCAATCCGTCCACATCGACGTGAATCTGACGCTGGTCAACGTCACGGTTACCGACCCTTATGACCGCGTGGTCACTGGCCTGGAGCCCGATAATTTCCGCGTCTTCGAAAATAACGTCGAGCAAGAAATACAGTATTTTTCCTCGGAAGACGTTCCTGTTTCCTTAGGCGTCATTTTCGACCTCGGCGGCAGCATGGCCAACAAGGTGGGTAAGGCGAAAGAAGCCGCGTTGCAGTTCTTCAAGACTGCCAATCCTCAGGATGAATTCTTCCTGGTAAGTTTCAACGAGCGCGCAGAGCTCATCAGCGCTTTCACCAACAGCGCCGACGATCTGCAGAGTCGGTTGCTCTCGGCTTCAGGGAAAGGCCGCACGGCGCTTCTTGATGCGATCTATCTTGGGCTTAGCGAAATGCGAACCGCTCGAAACGGTAAACGGGCCTTGCTGATCATCTCCGACGGAGGAGATAACAACAGCCGGTACAATGAGAAAGATATCAGGCGGCTGGTGCGGGAGGCGAATACTCAACTGTATTCTATCGGCATATTTGAGCCGTTCGGGAATCGGAGCCGCACTCCGGAAGAACTCAATGGCCCTTCTCTGCTCAACGACGTGACCGAACTCTCCGGCGGGCGCGCTTTCAGTGTAGAGAATATAAGCGACTTGCCGGACGTCGCCACAAAGATCGGCTCCGAGCTGCGCAACCAATATATTTTGGGATATCACCCGAGCGACAAATCGCACGACGCGCGGTGGCGCAAGATCAAGGTCAAGCTACGCACACCGAGGGGATTGCCGCCTCTCAGCGTTTCCGCAAAAACCGGTTACTATTCGCCCGGCCTTTGAGTTTTGAATTGTCCATGTCGGTATTGTGTCAGCATTGCACGTCGTTCGCGCTCCTCTCAGAACACTTTGCTCGCCACATGGTCTGCTTCAGGGAAGCCGACGCGGCGCAGAAGGTCTTTAAAACGGACGTCCGAGCGAAGAGGATCGAAGCCTGGCCGAAGCAGCACTCCAGGGTTGAATCGCTCTTCGTAGGCCTTTTCGAGCCAAGTCATGGCTTGATCCTTGTCGCCAAGAGCTGCGTGGACGACGGCAATCTCCGAGGCGTGTGAATCACTGCGGTTCGAACCTTCCTTCAAATCGTTCAGTAGCCTTATCGCTTCGCTCTTCCTGCCCGAGGCGACGTAGGCGCGAGCCAGATTCGCAATGCATGTAGGACTGCCGCCGGAGAGCTGTACCGCTTTTTCCATCTCGGCAATCGCCTCAAGATTCATCTGCTTCTGGAGATAAGCTTGCCCCAATTGATTGTGCGCGAACGCGAAATTAGGATCCATCTCGATGGTCTTCTGGCTCTCGGCTATGGATTCGTCGTTCGAGTGTGCAAGCATAAGAAGCTCAGCCAAATCAGAGCTGATGATCAGAGAGAGTGGATCCGAATTTTTGGCTCTTCTCATTTCCACGATGGCTTCGTCGTAGCGGCCCAGCAGACTCAAATGCCAAGCGTACCAATGATGGGCAGTGGCATAACCAGGATTAAGCTCAATCGCGCGCCGGAATTCCTTGCCCGCAGAGTCGAAATCCCAGTCGAAGCCATCCAGACAAAATGCCAGCGAGTTGTGAGCTTCGCCGAGCGCGCTGTCCAATTGCAGAGCTTTGATCGCGGCCGCCTTTGCCTTGGGGAGCGCCTCTTTGGGAGTCATCACCGCATACTGCCAATCTCCCAGCAAAGCATAGGTATCGGCCAACCCGGAGTAGGCTTGCGCGTACTTCGGATCCTCCTCGATTGCCTGATCAAAATAAGCCAAGGCAGCCTTCAAACTATCTGCGGTCCGCTTGTTCCAGAAATAGCGTCCTTTCAGATAGGATTCGTAAGCTTCGGGGTTAACAACTCTTACGGTTCTTAGCGCAGCTTGCTCCTGTGGACTCAGATTGATTCGAATTTGATCTGCGATGGCTTTAGCCACTTTGTTCTGAAGCGCCAAAGTGTCCTGCAATTCACCTTCGTAGCTTTGCGACCATAATTGCTTGTCGGCGGAGGCCTCGATCAACTGCGCGGTAATTCTGACCTGGTCGCCCGAACGAAGTACCGTACCTTCCACTACCGCATCTACGTTCAGTTCGCGGGCGATTTGTGGCAGAGGTTTCCGTGCGCGTTTGTACGCCATCACTGAGGTACGCGAGATTACACGCAGCGCGCTGATTTGGCCGAGGTCGGTGATCAACTCGTCGGTCATGCCGTCGGCGAAATAGTCCTGCGAAGCATCTCCGGAGAGGCTTTCCAACGGAAGGACAGCCAGCGAGCGAATATCCGGAGGCCGATTCCAGGAACGAGCCTTCCAAATACCGACAGATGCGATCAGCAACGAGGTCAGCACAAATGCCCGCATCTTCCACGCACGTGGCGGCAGATGATGTTTCGGCGTCGCGTGATTGCCAGCGAGATCGGGGCGATCATGGCTCTCGGTCACGGGATAAGGCTGGGTTGGCACTTCCGGGCTGCTGGCAGGGGCCACTTCCGCAACCCTGACCTCGGCGAGGAAACGGTAGCCGCGACGAGCAACCGTCTCCACGAAGCGGGGACTCTCAGCCGAGTCGCTGAGGGCCTCACGGATTTTGTTGATGACTTTGTTGAGCCCGTGGTCGAAATCCACGAAGGTATCAGCAGTCCAGAGTTTTTTCTGCAGTTCCTCGCGGGTAACGACCTCGCCGGGGTGCTCAAGCAGCGTTGCCAGCACCTGGAAAGGCTGTTCCTGAAGCCGAACCCGTACACCGTGTTTGCGTAATTCGCCAGCACGAGGGTCAAGTTCAAAAACCCCAAAACGAAGCCTACCGCGATGTTGATCATTTTCTGGCATGCGACGCGACCGGCAAGTCTAAGGGAGTCTACCACTGGGCGACAACCTCCGGAACGTAAACTGGGGGACCATTCCACGTAAGTCCTCCATCGAGTGAGAGTTAGAAGGAGACCTTGATTCCAGCGCGAAAGAATTGGCCGTCCATTGCTTCGGGCTCCTGTTCCAATGAAAGTGGACCCTTCAAGTTGCCGTAGTCTGCGGCACCGCCGCAACCGGAGGCTTCCATGCCTGAGCACAATCAGCTTCCCAGCTTTGAGCGGGCCGTGCTACCCCACCTCGATGCCGCGTACAACCTTGCGCGCTGGTTGACGCACAATGAGCGCGACGCGGAGGATGTTGTCCAGGAATCGTACCTGCGTGCTTTCCGGTTCTTCGCAGGCTTCCGTGGCGGCGACGCACGTGCCTGGCTCATGAGAATTGTCCGTAATACTTGTTACACCTGGCTGCATGCGAACCGGCCACTGCAAGAAGCCACTGAGTTTGACGAGACCCTTTTCTCTTCTGACTCTCGTACTCCGAATCCAGAAGAAGCTGTGCTTCGCAATGACAGAGGAGCTGTAGTGCGAAAGGCGCTGGAAACGCTCCCGGCAAATTTTCGCGAAGTTTTGATTCTGCGGGAACTCGAAGGGCTTTCCTACAAAGAGATCGCAGAGATTACGGGAATGCCTGCGGGAACCGTGATGTCGAGTTTATCGCGTGCGCGGGATCGGCTTCGTCAAGTTCTTATGATGAGCGAAGATGCGGGGTCAAGTCCGCGGCGAATCGCGATTGCGAATACATGACGGCCGGAACTCGGATGATCGGTGATACCCGGCGAAGGTGAAGAACCGATCCGGATATTTCCTTCGGTTTTTTGTGTACGGATCTGGCGAGAAAACGGCCGCAATTCCGCGACCGAGGTACTCGCGATTTTATTCCCACCTCTTCCGCTATCCGCAAGTTCGTCTTGCCGGAAGCATTCAGCAAAATAATCCTGGCTCGGCTCACCAGTCCCGCTAACTACGGATACTTCGATACGAACTGGTCACCCTGGCATCGGCTCACGGCTCGAATTGGTGCCAACCTGACCGGGACGAGCGGTTCTGTTCTGATCATCACGCCGAACGCTCCGTCCGGGCCTCTCAACTCAACTTACTACCAGCCTTTCGGTGGGATTGACTACCGTTTCGCAAAGGGATGGACCGGCAAAGCGTATTGGGGTTATTACGGCTATCATGAAGATGCGAGTGGAGTGCCCCAGGACCTTTTCGTTCCACGAAATTTCCAGAGCAATCTCGTGACGCTGTCCCTGCGTTATGCTTTTTGAAGGCATAGCAAACTTTAAACTGGATTAACCTATGAATTGAGATATGCAAAAGATAGGGAAGGGCAGCCTGGGCGTTCTCGGACTGACATTGCTCAGTCTCCTCGTGACTCCCGTCTCAGGACAGACCCCGGGCGAATCGCTATTGAAAACGAAATGCGCCGTCTGCCACGGTCCCGATGGGAAAGGCGAAACCACAGTCGGCAACGCAAACAAATTACGGGATCTGGGATCGCCGGAGGTTCAGAAGCAGAGTGATGACGAGCTCAGTGGTATCGTCACTAGTGGCAAAGGCAAAATGCCGGCCTACGGAAAGAGTCTGAAACCGGAACAAATCAAGGAACTGGTCACCTACATCCGCTCGTTCAAGAAATGAGTGGCTCGAGTCCCGTTTCTATATGCCGACAGCTGCCATCCTGATATTGATCCTTTTCAGCGCCATGCTCGCGGCAGTGCTGGTATTCCAACCGGCAATTACGATTCATCCTGGCGGAAAGATTCTCGCGTTTGGCGTGCTATTTTTCCTGCCGCTCTTTTGCCTGGTGGCAGGAGTGGATAGCGAGATGGAACGCTCTAAGAGCACGGCGTTTTGTCTGTCTTGTCACATAATGGAACCCTACGGCAAGAGCCTTCATGTCGACGACGCAACGTATCTTGCCGCCGCCCATTTTCAAAACCATCGCGTCCCCGCTGACGAAGCCTGCTACACCTGTCACACCAACTACGCCATGTTTGGAACGTTCAAAGCAAAGCTTGGCGGACTGCGGCATCTCTACGTTCACTACCTTCGAAAGGAACCAGCTCCTGAAGATATCCAGTTACATGAGCCATACAACAACCGCGAGTGTCTTCACTGCCATCTCGGAGCGCGTTCGTTTGAGCAGGGTGCTGTCCACAATGCTGATCCAGATACGCTTTCGGCTGCGAAGGCGAATAAGTTGTCTTGCATTTCGAGCGGTTGCCACGATGTGGTCCACAATCTGCGCCAACTCGACAAAGTCAAATTCTGGGGCGGGGCGAATTAATGCCATCTATTGCCACCATGAATCGTAGGCTCCGGACTTCAGGGCTGCTCTTGATTTCGGGATTGCTTATTGAAGGTCTTTGTCTGTTATGGTCGCGCCCTCTCGCGTTTGTGGTGCTGGTTAGTTTAGGAGGCGGGTCGATTGCCGCTGGAGTATTGTTTTTCTTGTACTCGCTTCTATTCGCTGCCCACTCGGGCCAGGATGAGAAACCAGACGGCCCTCAAGCAGGATGATCGTTTGTTCACACCAGCACTGGTTGTTGGAAACCCGGCCTGAGAGCCTGCACTCCTGAGCCTCGAAGTTGTCTTTACTCATTCATGTACTGGCTGAGACTCGCGCGTTTCTTCTGACTCATCAATGTACTCACCCATAGCCCCGCGTTCCAGGGTCGATCCACAACGCGCTCCGATTCGCGCCGAAAAGTCTCCGCCATATGGCAGCTCCAGCAGACTGGCAAGTGCGTTTGGGATCAACTGCGCTGGCAACGATTGCCACCCTTTCAAAGACTCGTCCAGATGTTGGCGGATCACCTGGACGGAATCCTGAATTACTGCCGCACCAAAGTACGTTTCGGGGTGGTGGAAGCCATCAACGGCAACAGCAAAACCCTTCGAAGGGCCGCGGCTACAAAATCTCGCCTACCTACTGCTCAAGGCGCAGCGCATGGCGGTCACAAAAACAGAATTTATCGTTCTTCAGAAAGCAGCTTAACTGCAGGCCCCGTCGAATTCTTGCGCAGAGCCCATTAAACGGAGGCGACCCGGAGGTCGCCCCGTTTTTTGAATTGTAGATATCTAGTCGGCTCCGACAGAACTTCTTGAAGAGGTGTCGGTGTGTGATTTTTCCGAGGCCAGCAGAATCGCCGCACGTGACACTGGAATGGTGAATACGTTGTCGGCAGTCTCGATCTTGCTGAGGAAGTGCTCGTCCCCGGCTGTTTCGAAGCTCAAGTGAGCTTTGCCGTCGGGAGTGCTTTCCACTTCGATTGGATGGACGATCGCACTGGCACGATTTTCGAAGCTGCTGAAGATTAGCCCTGCCCATCTATCATCTGACACGCGATTCACGCGGTATGTGCCCGCCGGAAGTGTTTTGCCAGCGACCACAAACTGGAACGGTATGGTCAAAACGACTTGGTCTACAACCTGGGCCTTGGCCGTGATGCCTAACCCAGCGAAACTGACAAGCGCTACTGCAATACGCAAGTACAGCTTTCTCATCATTTCTCCTTTGAACGCATTGGAGCCGTCATTAGAGGCAACTGCCGCGCCTGGGTTTTATTCCGCACATCTATGTCAACAATCATCCTCAAAACGACTACATACCGTTTGACGTGCTCGCCCCTGCAACAGTCACAAAACCGGTTGTAAAGGTTTTGTCACCGCCAGTGGCAACGCGCTGCCCCTAGAGAAGTTGCAGTCCTATGCTAAACGTGGCACCGCGTCGGGAAGAGCAAGCCGCACGGTGCGGATGTGCCGGCCAATAAAAAAACGTGGGAAAGATTTGGGAAAGAACTCCAAACTCCAAAACTGAATTACATTACGGGCTATCGCACGGCTCTGGTAACCCAACCCAGAGGGTGTGCCCGCTCTTGCGGAAGAGGTGTACCATCGGCGACGGAGTTTTGCATGCTTCCATGACGCACGCAATTCAGGCTGAGCAAGAGTCGGCTCTCGCCGGCAACAGATTCTTTTTGCTCTTCGTTTTTCTCTTGGCCACACTAATTCTATTTCCTTATGCCGAAGCCAGTCACTTCGGTTCTTACGCATTCCGCATTATCGGAAGCTTCGCCATTCTAGTCAGCGTGTATGCAGCCAAGATTCACCGGAGCCTGCTCATCTTTGCCATCGTGCTTGCCGTTCCGGCCGTATTCGAACGCGCCGTGCTTCCCAAAGTCAATGCGCAGTCATTTTCCATTTTCAATACTGTCCTGACCCTTGTTTTTGACGTAGTGATTGTCGTGGTTATTTTCCGCCACGTACTGGCTGCGGAACAACCAACATCGGAAACCATCTTTGGGGCCCTCTGCCTTTATCTGCTGGTGGGCTTCACTTTTGCCAGCGTCTACGGAATGCTAGACGCGTTCCAGCCCAGCGCCTTTTATCTGGATCCTCACATGAACCTTCATACCGTTCCCGACCGCTTCGATTTCATCTACTACAGTTTCGGCACCATGACTTCACTCGGCGCTGCTGGGATTACCCCTATCTCGACGCAAGCACGTTCCTTTTCGATCCTCGAAGCTATCCTTGGCGTCCTGTACCTCGCCGTCCTGGTCGCGGGATTGATAGGAGCCTACCGCCCCAAGTCCAACGCGTGAGCATGGCTGCGCTCCTTGTTTCGTGACGGCGGGGTGGGCGGGCACGGCGATGCCGTGCCCCTACAGAGGAATTTTTGGAACGTTACTTTGTGCTGCGTCATGGCGGACGCGGTAGGCCAACCAGATCACAGTAACGAACATTCCGATCCAGCCGATATCGCGAGTGACGCCGCCGATCGTTCGGTCGTACTGCAAGACTCCCCACTGGGCGAATAACGTGCCCCAATCGTGTTCACCACCGCCAAAGAGCGGAAGCGCCTGATCGCGGGCATCCGACATATAAGTCCCAATATAAGGAAAGTTTTCGAAAAACCAGAAACTGCAAAAGGCAAAACCCGTGGTTTCGCGTCTAAAGAAGAAATACGCCGCGCAGAGGAGCGGCACGAGGAGCTCGCCGAGGGTTCCGCCGAGAATCATCAATGTTTCGCCGAACCAAGCGAAAAAGAGATGGCCGCCTTCGTGGATGATCAGATTGACGTAATCGAGAAAGAGAAAACCACTGCGGTCGAGGGCGGCGTAAAGAAGGAAGAGCGCATAGAAGCAGAGCCAGCCTATCCCCACGACACGGGAAACCGGCTTCCAGACGCCGAAGCGATCTTCGAGAAGCGGCACAAGCTGCAGCGTAGCAAGAGCAGCTTTAGCAGGGTACTGAAAAAGCGGCGTTGATTGCGATTCCGAGCAGAGGGAGGAACCTGCTTTCTTCAAAAAGCCAAGAAAAAGCAGATTCCTCGTGCAAACTCCGCTCTCGGAATGACAAGTTGGGCGGTATTTTGGCGGCCGGTTAGAGCGAAAGCGCTCGGAGCATGGCTGCCCAGAGCCAGCCGCCGACTAGAAGCTGTCTCATAAATGGTTCGGCGCGATGGACGTATCGCCTCAGGGGCTAAAGCCCTTGATGTTTGGACGCTTTTCCGGCACGGCTGAAGCCGTGCCCTGACGCGCGGCATTTGTGAGATGAGTGCTATGCTTGCCCGCTCAGCGAGGGCCGGATAGACTGTGTGTTTG
>WNFR01008179.1_pt1 | contig 20531 bp, 18 predicted proteins | sample 5400221 | NCBI WGS metagenome assembly WNFR01 (sample SAMN13153357, study PRJNA577476) | soil metagenome | isolation source: 40 cm soil under Madrone tree | place: USA:California | collected 2016-06-14 | reverse complement strand
CGGCACCTGTCCGCCAGGACACGCGCGGCGCTCAGGCTTCTTCTTCAACGAGTTGTTCGCCGTGGGCTGCTTTGTGCGCGGCGATAACCTTCTCCGCAAGCTCGTTGGGCACGTAGTCGTAGTGCGAGAACTCCATGGAGTAGGTGGCGCGGCCCTGTGTCTTTGAGATGAGGTCGTTGGCGTAGGTGAGCATTTCGGCAAACGGAACCTGGGCCTTGATGATGACATTGTGGCCGCGAGATTCACTACCGGAAATGCGGCCACGGCGGCCGCTGAGGTCGCCCATCAGGTCACCGGAATACTGATCGGGGGCGTAGACCTCGACGTGCATCACGGGCTCGAGAAGAGCCGGGCGCGCCTGCTTCATGGCTTCCTTGAAGGCCAGCGAGCCGGCAATCTTGAAGGCCATGTCCGAGGAGTCGACATCGTGATACTTGCCGTCATACAGGATGGCGCGGAAGTCCACGACGGGGAATCCCGCCAGGAATCCGCGGGCAGCGGCATCGCGAATGCCCTTCTCGACCGAGGGAATCCAGTTCTTGGGGATCGCGCCGCCAAAGACATCGTCGACGAATTCGACGCCTTTGCCGCGCTCGACGGGCTCCATCTTGATGCGGCAGACTCCAAACTGGCCGTGCCCGCCGGACTGTTTTTTGTGCTTACCTTCGACGTCAGCCTTGCCACGAATGGTTTCTCGGTACGGAACTTTGGGCGGCTTCAAGGTGAGGTCAACGTGATAGCGCTTGTGGAGCTTGGCGACGACGACTTCAATGTGCTGCTGGCCGGAGCCGGCGAGCAGGAACTCCTTGGTTTGCGGATCGCGCATGAAACGTAGCGCCGGATCTTCCTCGAGGATTTTATGGATGGAAACGCCGATCTTGTCTTCATCGGCGCGAGTTTTCGGTTCGATGGCAAAAGTGATAGACGGCTCGGGAAGTTGCGCGGGCGAGTAATAGATGGGCGAACTTTTGTCGCCGAGAGTTTCGCCCGTGGTCGTTTTGACCTTGAAATAGTTGATCCGGCCTGCGAAGGGATCCGCAAGTGTCTTGAAGACAAAGAGGGAAAGCGGCTGGCTGTCGTCGTACTTGCGCTCAACCCGGTCGCCCTTGCCGCCGGGCTCCTTGAAGCCGACCTGTGCGTGCTCATCGGGGTGAGGGAAGACGTCAGCGAGGAAGGTGAGCAGGCTGGCAGTGCCAATGTTATGGATCGCGGAGGTCATCAGGACGGGGAAGATTTTTTCGGCGACGATGGCCTTTCGAACGGCGGGGATGAGGTCGTGGATGGGGATGGTACCTTCCCGGAAAAACTCTTCCATCATTTCGTCGTCGCCTTCGGCGATCATTTCGACCAGCTTTTCGTGGGCTTCCTTGGCTTCGTCGGCGAGCGCGGCGGGAATTTCTTCGATGGAGGGCTTGCCGTCACCGTCGGGCTTATACATGTGCGCTTTCATGGCGACGAGATCAATGACGCCGCGGAATCCTCTTTCCGTCCCGATCGGCAACTGAAGAGAAACCACATTACGGCCGAAGACTTCCTGGAGCGACTCCATGGAGCGCTCAAAACTGGAAAGCTCGCGATCCATCCAGGTGAGAACGAAGGCGCGGGGAATGTCGTACTCGGTGCAATAGTCCCAAACTTTTTCCGTGGTGACTTGGGAGCCGACATGAGCGTCAACGGCAATCAGCGCGGCATCAGCAGCAATGAGAGAGGCCTTCGCTTCGGTAATGAATGTGGAATAGCCGGGGAGATCGATAAAATTAATTTTGACTTTCTCAGATGAGCCGGAGGGGCCAGTCGGAGTCGGAGACCATTCGGCGAACGCAAGGCCCGTTTGAATCGAAATCTTTCGCGTAATTTCTTCTTCGTCCCAGTCGGTTGTGGTGCTGCCTTCCGCAATTTTTCCCCAGCGCGGGGTCATGCCCGCGGTGAAGAGCAACGACGACACCAGTTGGGTCTTGCCGGTGCCGCCGTGGCCGACAATGCCAACATTTCGAATGTCCTTGGTGAGATAGCTCTTCATAAAAACCTCCATAGGCGAGGACCGTCCTGAAGGATTCAGGCCCAGGCCTGAGCCTGGCAAGTTGAAACTGAGGGAGGAGAACGTGGCCTTTGCACCTGGGTCCCCGTGGGGCGAGGGCGAAGGTCCGATGAATCGTCCCTGGTCCGGTCTCCTGACGAGGCGGATGCTAGCACAGGGAAAGAATTGGAGCAACGCGAGGGAGGCGAAAATCGGCGAGGTCTTAGGAAAAACTGGGATTAGAGAAAGTAGCTCCGAGGCAGGGAAAAAATACCAGGACTAGTACCCGCGCTACTCGAGAAGGTTTTCGAGACTTCCTTCTTATCTCTTGACACCAGAGGACTTAACAAAAGAACGGATCTCCCGATGCTCGGTGCTCGCCTTGCATGGAACGAAGGAGGAAGTCTGCGCCAGCCGGTAAGCAAAGGGCGAGACGCGAGATTTTGCCGGTCCGACTGGGTGGCAGCCTGCATGCTGCGGCGAGTCGAACCGAAACTGAACGAGATTGAGGTGAAGGACAATGGCTGAACACTTCGAATCAAATGACAATGGAAATGAAAGAGGGTTCTCAAACCTGGGTTTGAATCGCTGGCTTGTTGTGGCCAGTGTTGCACTGCTTGTCTTGGCCGGGCTGGCTTTTGGTTATGGCTACCGGCAGCAGATTCTGGCCGGTCATTTGGCGGCGCAGCAGTCTATGGCAGCCGCCACAATTAACGATATGCAAGGGCAGCTCAATACTTTGACGACGAAGCTGAACGAAATGACGGCTGCCCAACAAGCTGCCGAGGCTGCGGCTGCCCAAAAGAAAGCTTCTGCCGCGAATGCGAATGGCCCGGGAGCGAAGGCCGTGGCCGGCAAGCGCACTACGGCGGAAAACAAACGGCTGAAAGAGCTCCAGGCGCGAATTGACGAGCAACAGAAACAGTTAAAAGACACGCAGGAGCAGGTAGCCAAGAACCGGGCGGACCTCGAAGGAACTCTGAATTCAACGCGCGACGAACTCAGCGGTTCCATTGCCAAAACGCATGAGGAATTGGTCGTGTTGCAGAAGCGCGGGGAGCGCAACTATTTCGAATTCGACCTCACCAAGTCCAAACAGTTCCAGCGCTTCGGACCGCTCACGTTGTCCTTGCGCCGGACCGATGCAAAGCACATGAATTACGACGTGTCGATGGTTGTTGATGACAATCAGCTCAGCAAGAAAAGAGTGAATCTCTACGAGCCGATCTGGATCCACACGGAGAATGAATCTCAGCCGGTGCAGGTGGTGGTGAACAAGATCGGCAAGAACTTCGTTCATGGATATATCAGCGCGCCAAAGTACAAGCCTTCCGAACTGGCCGCGAGCGGAGCGACTGCAGCTACCGTCACGCCGGTGGCAGAGCACCCGCAGCCGGCTCCACCGGATCAGAATCCAGAAATTCCGAAGCAACCGAATCAACCGGAATAATAGATACACATCGGAGCGAATTCAGCAGGGCGTCCACGGTGGCGCCCTGCTTTTTTATTGCCGCTTGAGTATGCTCACGTCGAAACGGTCAAGTTCACGAGATTGGATCGAGGGCAGCCTTGAGAGAAGTCTTGCCGGATTTGAGGACCTCAAGAGTGCGGCGCCAGTCGGCGTGACCGGGGAATTTCAGCAGGATACTGTGCGGTCCAACTGGAAGCTTCAGTGTGGCCGGAGCGTTGCCCAGGAATTTGTCGTCAACAAAGATTTCCGCGCCGTCCGGTTCGGAGAAAACGGAAACGGTGCCTACGGCGTCCGCGATGAACGGGGAGGCAGTCTTCAATGCTTCAGAAAATTCACCACTGTCGCCCAGTATCGTTGGTCTTGCGGCTTGAGTAGTGCCGTGGTTCGCCGGTGCCAAGTTGGGATAGAAGCGGTGAAGAACCTCGAGAAGATCCGTGGCACTGAGGGCAAATCCGATCCCCAAGACGTTCTTCTTGATGAGCTTTTGCGTAACTTCGCCTCGCCCGTTCAGAAGCGGACCGCCACTATTGCCGGGATTGATGGGCGTGTCCGTCTGGATCCACGTTCCCGGACCGGCGTCGGGAAATTTTCCGTTCGGCGCTGACAATGCCTTTCGTGACGCTGAAAAGCATGGCATCGCCCGGATTGCCGATGGCGAGTACATTTTCGCCCTGATGAACACCCGCTGCGTCCGTTAGGGTCAAATGGGGGAAATCGAATTTGCCGGAGGGGACTTCCACCTTGGCGAGAGCGATGTCCAAGTCTGGATCAATATGCACGACTTGGGCCTCGAGTTGCTGGCCGTTGGAAAGAATGGTGACCAGAATTTCTTCCCCGCGTGCAAGATGGGCGTTGGTGACGATGATTCCCGTGCCAGTGACGAAGAACCCCGAGCCGGCTTTGTCCAGCCCTTTCAAGTAAACGACAGCGGGCTTGGTTTGGCGAACAAGCTCTTCGAGCGAAAGCTCGGGCTGAAGACTGGCGCCGTCGTCGGACACTTTGACAGCGACTTCGCCCGTGAAAGTTTCGGAAATCGGCTGCAAGTCCACGTGAAAATGATCGGACTTAAAGAGCCAGTATTCGCCTCGATTCCGCCCGTTGAGAGAAATCCAGTTCATGGGACCTTCGGTGAGCTTGACTTCCTTGCTGGCGTAACCGATGAGACTGATGCGCGCCACGACAGGATGCTCGAGGCGCGAACCCATGGAAGTTCTCGTCTTGCGAAAATAGCCGCCGGGAAAATCTCTTTCGAACGGCGTGATGCCGGCCGCGACGCCATCGAGTTCCACCGTGGCGCCGGGCGGCGTGCTGGTAATTTGCAGTTTGTCGGCGAACGCGTTCGATGGACGGCAAAGGGAAAGCAAGACCGCGCAAAGAGCGATTTGCGAACGGGGAGCCATTAGCAGACCTCGCCGTGACGATGAACCCATCCATAACTTACCACACAGTGAACTAACGGTATGAAGAAAATTGATTATTAAACTACGGCCCGGCGTCAGAGCTTCTTTTTGTAACCGTCGCAGGAGACCACCGGTAGACGCGGATACTTGGGAAAGCGCGGGTCGGTTTGAGAAAGATTGCAGAGGATGAAGGCAGAGCCGCGCGCCGATTCGATCCGGCGGGAATGAACGCAGTCGGCGCAGAGGCCGGCACTAAGTGAGTCACGCGACTGCTGTTGCCCATCAGGCATGTAAACAAGGATAGCGCAGTGTGTTTGTGCGGTGATTGCTAGAATGAATCGTTGCTCGAACACGTCTTACAGGGATTAGCGGATGCGCATTGTCGCACTGGTCGGTTTGGGCCTGCTTGCTACAGGAGTGATTGTTCGCGGGCAAACGCCGGATACGTCGCCGGCCACCTCAGAGAACCAGCAAAAAGATCCAAAAGCTGAAGAAATCACCGCCGTGCCAAACCGGCCGACGTTCGCATCGACCGCCGAGATGGTGCAACTCGGAGTATTCGAGATCGAATATGGATTCGAGGCGGCCAAGGGGCACCAGAACATTAACGGGCTGTTGAAATGGGGAGCGGTCAAAAACCTTGAGTTGTGGTTTCTCAACAATCCCATCCAGAGGGATGCGGGCACCGCCGGCCTGGGAGATTCCGGAGCCGGTTTCAAGTACAAGTTATTTCCGCAGCGCAAGGCTCGGCCGACATTGGCTGTTCTCTATGTGGCGACACTACCGACGGCCAGGCCCGAACTCGGCTACGGTGCGATGGCGCACCTGGGGCAAATTCTTGTAAGCAAAGATTTTGGCAAGCATCACTTTGACGTCAACGAAGGCGTGCAATTTGTGGGCAGACCTCAGCTCGGCGGATTTGACCGCAGATACTTCACAGCGCTCTCGTATTCCCGTCCCTTGAGTGGAAAATGGGGGTACACCGGGGAGATTGCAGGATTCAGCCGGCAGAACATTACGACACCGGCCACGATGACACTGCTAAACGCCGCGACGTATAGCCTGTCGCCTCGTTTGGTGCTGGACGGCGGTGCGTACATCGCCGTATACGGACAATTGCCACGCTTTACAGCTTTTGCCGGCCTCACCTATTCCATCGCAAATCTGTACCGCCTGCATTCGCGACACCCATCTACGAAGAACTAGCCTTCAACCTGCTTTTCAGGCGAGAAGCATCCCTCTGCATGCCAGCTAATTTGAGCGTGGAGGACTGGCCGGTGCCGGAGCTGCGAGTGGCGCTGGCGCGGGTGGCGCAACTTGCGGAACTGGTTTGGCAAACCGGGAGTCATCGATTAGAGGATCAATCTCGATTTTTTCCGCCGTGAGAGTCTGCTTGAATTCGCCCGGGCTGCCCTGGTCGATCCGGAATGCGTATTTCAGGCCCTGGACCTCGCGGAAATCCGAAGAGAAGGACTCCCAGGGAAGTTCCTGGTCTTCGGTCTTCCGTGTGCCCTCCCATTTCAAGAGCAAAAAAGTCGTGGCATCAATAAAGTAAAACCGCACGTCTCCATTCTTGTTCGTGAGTTTCAGCCGGTAGACGGGCTTGTCGTCCAGTTTTTCTTTGCCGGCCAGCTCAATCTGGTTGCCTTTGGCCTTGTAATCCACCAGCGGGCCGTCAAAGTCGGACTCATCGGAAATGTTCCTGAGGTCTTCGGGAGACGTCGTAAACTCGAACAATTGTTTGCCCTTCAATGGAGATCTCGGCGCGCATCTTCAAGGGCCGCTTAAGCTCCACCACAAACGTGCCTTCCGCGCCTTGCCCAAAGGAGACGCGGCCGCTGATTCGTTCGGATCGGACGGCTTTAATCTTTTCGACTCCGCCGCGCGCGTCGAGCGCTTTCTTGACAATTTCGTCGGCAGTCTGACCAGCCGCTGCCAGCGGCAAGAACAAGAGCACAGTGAGGCAGGGCAATCTGGTTTTCATGAGGGCTCGCTGGCGGCTTGTCAAAGACCGGGGGAAGGCGCCAGATTCATCCTAAAAGTAGAAGCGTTTAGCGTCAAATCCGTTGCCAGGCGTCGCGCCGCATCGGCACGCTAATTGTAAACTTTGCGAAACAATTTTTTCTTACACTCGGATGCATGTAAATTAGGGCGGCACCAAAAGATGGCAGACAGTACCAACATCAGAGATCGGAGAAGCAGGCATATGAAATCGCGAGCCATAACCGGTGGTTTTCTTGTGATTTGCTTTGGTTTCTGCGGAAGCGTGCGGTGCCAGCAAGAACCTGCCGGCGAGGGTCGCCCCATTACACCCGCCGGTTCGCTGGTGATGGATGCTGCGACTCATTTGCCGGCTGTCGGGGCTATGCCTATGACCATGCTTCGTAGTCCCGATTCTCTCGGGCACGGCGGCAAGGGCCGCTATCTCCTGGTGGTCAACAGCGGGTTTGGCGTCCAGTTCAGCGAAGAAACGAATCGAGCGCAGCAATCGATTGCCGTGATCGACCTGAATGCAGTGCCTGATCCCCTGGTAATCCAAAATATTTATTTCCCTACGCCGCAAAGTGCGAATGTTGGCGTCGCCTTTTCGCCGGCCGCTGGCGCGGATGGAAATTTTGAAATGTACGTTTCCGGCGGATTCGAAAACAAAGTGTGGATTTTCCGGTTTAATCCGAAAGCAGCGGCGCCGGTGCAGCCGGAATCGGGCGGCCCGGATACGAAAGTACAAGCATCCTCGTTCGAAATCAGCAAACCAGGTGAAGTCTCGCGCCCGGACTACAACAAGGGAAAGGCGGCGCTCTATCCCACGGGCCTCGCCCTAACTCCGGACGGCAACACGCTGGTAACGGCCAACAACCTGGGAGACAACGTTACGATCGTGCGCCGTCTCCACGATACCCGCCGGATGGAGAGAGTGGATTTGCACCATCCCGGAAAGTTGAACGAAAACATTTATCCCTACGGGGTAGTGGTGCTGGGAAACGGCAAGGACGCGCGGGCCTACGTATCGTGCTGGAATGACTCATCAGTGGCAGTCATTCCGCTGAGCGGCAAGAGCGTTGTTCGGAAGTACATCACCGTTGACCGCCACCCAACGGCAATGAGGCCGAATGCTGCTGGGACACGGCTCTTTGTTGCGAATTCCAATGCGGACAGCGTCTCGGTAATTGACACAACTACGGATCAAGAGATCGAGCGCATCGACGTTCGGCTAGCAGAAGATGCCTTACCCGGCGCAAGTCCGGAGTCGCTGGCCCTCAGTGAGGACGAGAGAACGTTGTATGTAGCGAATGCTCACAGCAACGCCGTCGCGATCGTCGCCCTTTCCGAAAAAGCACGCGGCGCAAAGCCAGCGGAGAAAATCTCCGAATCCGGAAAATCGAGAATCCTGGGTTTTATTCCAACCGGTCAGTATCCTTCTGCGGTCGCCGTTGCAGACGGCAAACTCTTCGTCGGAAATGGCAAAGGAACGGGATTCGAGGCATCATCGATGCGCGCGAACAATAGCGGCCGCACTCCGAATCCGCCCAACGCCGCGTTTCCTCCGAACAAAGAGAAAAATCGCCAGGGCGGTCAATACAGCGGCTCGATTGTTTCGGGAAACATCAGCGCCGTCCCGTTGCCGGACGGCCCGGCGCTGGCGCGCTACACGCAGCAAACCATGCAGAATGACGGCCTGATGGATTTTGCTCCGCCGAAGCTTTTTGCAGGAGCCAGTCCGATCAAGCACGTGATCTACATCATCAAGGAGAATCGTACCTATGATCAGGTGTTCGGCGATGTGAAAGCTTCCGGCGATGGGCACGCCGCCGATGGCGAGGCCGCCTTGGCCATTTTCGGCAGTGGCGTTACCGCGCAGCGGGCGGACGGCACGCGGCAATCCGTGACGCCCAACCACCGTGCGCTCGCGCAGCGTTTCGGTTTGTTTGACCGCTTCTTCGTCAATTCCGAAGCCAGCCCGGACGGACACAACTGGGCCACCGCCGCGTTCTCCACCGACTACGTCGACAAAGGATTCCGCTGGCAGTATTCCGACCGTGGCCGCACCTACGACTGGGAAGGTTACAACCGGCTGCCGGATTACGAGCCACCTGGTGATTTGCAAGTCGGAAAATTCAAGGGCGATGTGCTGGCCGCCTTGACGGATCTCCTCGAAACGCATCTTCCCTACCGCCAGGGTTTCACCGACCTCGGCGAACCGAAGACCCTCTACCTTTGGGACGCCGCCGCACGCGCTGGTTTGACTTACCGGAATTACGGCGAATTCGTAACCGTGATTTCCGCGAGAGACGTGGAAGCTGCCGGTCAAAAACGCAAGAAGAGCTATCCCGACACTTCAAACGCAGTGCGCGCGATAGCCAACAAAGAATCGTTGCAGAAGCATCACAGCCTGAGTTTCCGAAGCTTTGACGTGACCGCGCCGGACAGCATCACGGTCGATTGCTACAAAGCCGCTCTCGATCCTTCAGCTTCCTCCGATCCGGCCGTGACTCAGGACAACGCTAATTCGAACTGCCGCGGCAACTCGCGATTTGGCGAATGGCTCGCTGAGTTTCGCGGCTTCGTCAAGGACCGCGAAGCGGGCCGCGCTGATTCCATGCCCGCGCTTACCGTCATGCGGTTTCCCAACGACCATACCACTGGAATGAAAAATGGATTCCCGACGCCGCAATTCATGGTTGCAGACAACGACTACGCCGTCGGACGCCTCGTCGAGGCGGTTTCCTCGAGCGTCTATTGGAAAGACACGGCGGTCTTCATGGTTGAAGACGACGCCCAGGCCGGGCCGGACCACGTCGATTCGCATCGATCTGTTGGACTAGCGATCAGCGCCTACAATCGGCCGGGAGCTCTCATCCACAAATTTCACAACACCGTCAGCATGATTCGCACCATCGAGTTGCTGCTGGGAATCGCGCCCATGAACCAACTCGATGCCTCGGCGATTCCCATGGATATTTTCCAGGAGACCCCGGATTTGACGCCCTACAAAGCCGTCTTGCCGGCCATCGCCGCGGACAACTTGATAACGCAGAAGCCAAAAAACAAGGCTGCCGCCGAATGGATGAAAAAATCGAACCGGCAAGACTTTGCCCACGCGGACATGGCCGACCCGAAAGTTTTGAACGCGGTGATCTGGTTCGCGTGCACGGGAAACGGTTCAAACGTTCCACAAGCGGCGCAGCTTCCCGCGTATCAAGCGATGCGGCTCGGAATCGCCAGAGTGGATGACGATGAAACCCGCGGCTCTAAAAGGAACGACGATGATTGAAACCAGCGTCGCAATTTAGAAACTCATCTCCGAAAATCACCGGAAAAGCAGCGAAGAGAATTCCGTCAAATTGCGCCGCCAGACCATCCAGGTATGCGCGCCGGGCGTCTCGATGTCCACGTGCTTGATATTCTTGGACGCCAGCCAGCCGCGGAATCTTCGATTTATATCCATCAAGCGGTCGTCCGTGCCGCACGCAATCCAGAGCAAATGCAATTGTTCCGTGGTCTTGGAGTCCACTGCCGGAAATTCTTTGTCAAAATCCTCGGTGATCCCTCCGGAGCTGAAAGCCCCAATCCAGCCAAACTTGTCCAGTGTATTCAGGCCGGTCAGCAAAGATTCGGAGCCGCCCATGGAGAGGCCCGCGATGGCTCGGGAGTTGCGGTCCTTAGTCACCAGATAATCAGCCTCAACGCGCGGGATCACCTCCGTGAGCAGCGCCTCGCTGAATTTATTGAAGTTTCGCTCCGTGATCGTGCGATCGCGCCACACCCCAGAGTTGGGAAGCAGAACCTCCGGCGCGCCATAGCCCAGCGGCATGACTATGATCATGTGCCTTGCTTTGCCTTGCGCAATCAGGTTGTCCAGGATCACGTTGGCGCGGCCAACCGCTGTCCACGCACTCGCGTCATCGCTGAATCCGTGCAAAAGGTAGAGGACGGGATAGGTTTGCTTGCCGCGCGGGTCGTACCCGGGCGGCGTGTAAACATAAAAGTCGCGATCGTCCCCTACTATTCCCGACTTGTAAAAATGATGATGAATCTCGCCATGGGGCACGGCGCCCACTTCCCAGGAAAGCGACGACGGCCCAGGCACGTGCAACTCGTTCGCCCGATAAAGAAAGTTGGGCTTGATCGCGTGATTGGAAGGATCAAGCAGCCCCACGCCATCGGCGATGAACGAGTATCCGTAATAATCAGGGGCGAGCGGCTCCGTGGTTACGCTCCAGACCCCCTGATCGTCTTTCTGCATCGGTAGCGGCTTGGCTGTGCCTTCAATCGAAACCGCCACCTCTTTAATGTTGCGACCGCGAAACCGGAACGTCACGCGATGATCGGAATGTACCTCCGGAGAAATCAGCGGCGGCACTGGTGTCTGCGCCGAGGCCGTAGCGGCCATGAAGGTCCCGAGCTGAATGGCTACGACCAGTATGCCAAGCACAAAGAGTATTCGTTTCATGATTTCCCCACGCCCCCAAGTTCCGGCGCCTCATGCAAACCTCAATTTCCAAGCGTCCGTGCCGAGGGATGATACAGCAGACCGTAGGGGATGTGGGGGGACGATCTTCCGGGAATTCCTCCATTGCAGGATATCGTCCGTACCGGCGCCAAATACCAATATCGCTTGACCCAAATCGTCCTCGCCTATACGATTTCCTCACCGAAATAGGTCCCTCCTCGCGGTGCCGAGGGGAAGCCGCCCTTTGGAGATTGCGGATGGCTCGGTTTGTCCTGCAGCCAGGCAGTGGACGAGATGCGGCCCTTGCATCGTTTTTTTCGGCTCGCCTCGTTCTCTGTTTGCTGCCGTTAACAAACCGGAAAATCCGCAACCTCTGATACGTCAATGGTTTCCCGTGGATTCCCAATGATTGTTACAGGATATTCACATTCGATTGACGCAGTTGTAAGACGGGGCCCTTACCTTTTGGCGCGGGGTGGTACGCATTCTTTTCGGTACCAGGTCGAATTTTGCTCCAAAGAGAGAGGAAATGAAAAAACTAGCAGCGCTCACACTATCGTTGTTCCTCGTTTCCGGAACTGCTTTTGCCGATACACCAAAGGACGCCGATGCCCAACCTGCCAAGGCTCAGCCGGCCAAGCCCAAAGCGGCCAAGAAAGCTGAGAACTCCAATGCGGCCATCGCGGCGCAGCTCGAAGAGCTTCGCCAGACTCTGCAGTCTCAGCAGGAGCAGCTCCAGTTGCTGAAGGAAGAGCTCGCCAAGCGCGATCGTCAGATTGACGAGGCGCGCGAAGCGGCGGCGGCAGCCAACTCTCGTGCGGCCGAAGCGAGTACCAAAGCCACCGAGGCCGCGAACACCACCGCCGAAGTGAAGTCCACCGCTGTTTCCCTCAACTCCACGGTCAGTGCCTTGAAGGCCAGCAACGAAGTCCTCAAGACCACCGTGGCCACGGAGCAAGCCGACGCCAAGAAGGCCGAGGAAACCGGCCCCGCCACGATCAAGTACAAGGGCATCAACATCACTCCGATCGGGTTCATCGCGGCAGAGACGGTTTTCCGCCAGCGGGCCACCAGCGGGGACATTCCTACTCCGATGAACGCCATCCCGTACCCCGGAAACGCGCTAAGTAGAGTTACCGAAAGCAATTTCTCGGGTCGTCAATCCCGAATCGGCTTGCTCGGCGACACGAAAGTCGGAAGCGCCAAAGTAAGCGCCTACTACGAGGCGGACTTCTTCGGCGCCGGCACGACTTCCAACAACCGGCAGACCAATAGCTACGTGCTCCGCCAGCGCCAATTGTGGGGACAGGCGGCATTTGATAACGGCTGGCAGTTTACCGGCGGGCAAATGTGGACGCTAGCGACCGAGACCCGCAAGGGCATCCAGAACCGCCAGGAAGTTCTCCCGATGACCATCGACGTCAACTACACCGTGGGCTTCACTTACGCACGGGGCTACGGCTTCCGCGCTGTCAAGGATTTCGGTGGCAAGTTCGCGGTCGGCGTTTCCGTCGAAGGCCCGCAATCGACATTTGGCGGGCGCGGCTTCTCGTCATTTACAACCGCGGCTGGTGCGGTCACGCAAAACTTCTTCATCAACGCCCCTGGTGCTGGCGGTGGCCTGTACAATGCGTTCGACGCTACCGGCTACACCGTTAACAAAGCTCCGGATTTTGTCTTCAAGGCAGCGGCGGATCCTGGGTACGGACATTATGAGTTATTCGGAATCCTCAGCACCTTCCGGAACAGGATTTATCCCTGCGGTGTAATTAGCTACACGGCGAACGGGACGGTGATAACCGCTGCGAACGGGAACACTACCACCTTCACAGGTAACCCAATTACCTGCGCGGCCTTGGCTGCTGGGGAAGCGCCCAGCGTTGCAGGGGCATTCAATGATTCACGCACAGGCGGCGGTTTCGGAGCGGTTATGCGAATCCCGCTGTTTTCAAAGAAGCTGGACTTCGGTGTAAAGGGCCTCGCCGGAGACGGCGTTGGTCGTTACGGCGCCGCACAACTGGCGGACATGACGTTCCGTCCGGACGGCACAGCGGCATTGATCCGTACAGCACATGGCCTCGGCACGCTTGAGTTCCATCCAACCCCGAAGTTGGATATTTATTTCAACTACGGTGGGGAATACGGCTGGCGCGCTGCTTATACTGGGTATAACAGCGTAAAAATCACCGCAACGTCCGTCACCGGTACCGGATCTGGCGCGCCGCTCCTTGTAAACACGGTCGTAGCGCGGACCACAGGAGCGGGGGGCTATGGTGGACCGACTGCCAATAACAATACTTGCGGGAATGAGGCTGTGCCTGCCGGTTCTTCAACACCTGGGGCCGGCGCCTGTGCAGGCGACATCCGCTTCATCCAGGAAGGCACTCTCGGCTTCTGGCATAAGATGTACCAGGGGCCGAAGGGTGGAGTTCGTTGGGGCTTGCAATACTCGTACATCACGAAGAGCGGTTGGTCCGGTGCCGGGGGCATCCAGCCGAAGGCCGTGGACAACATGGTGTTCACTTCCTTCCGCTATTACCTACCGTAGTTCCGGCCAGGCAATCGCGTTCCGCTCCTCCCTTGGGGGCGGAAAAAGGGCAGCCCCTCACCCGGGCTGCCCTTTTTATTTCCCGGTCATTATCGGGGCTCTAAATCCTTCATCGCAAAAACCTTAACACGCCTCCGGCCCCTCGCTTCTCGCCGATTCAACCAACAATCAACCCGTTGTAACAATACCGTAACAATCAGAAGTCATACTTTCCTCCCCCCGGGAAAAAGACCAATGATTTCACACGGAGATAAGCATGAAGCGAATTGCGGGTTTGCTCGTGGTAGTTCTCGCCGTTGCTGGTGTTCTGTGGGCCGATAGCGCGCTCTCCATCAACGGTGCGGGCGCAACATTTCCATATCCCATGTATTCCAAGTGGTTTGACGAGTATCACAAGAAAAACGCCAACCTTCAGATCAATTATCAATCCATCGGCTCTGGCGGCGGCATCAAACAGGTCACCGAAGGCACCGTCGATTTCGGCGCTACCGATGGCCCCATGAACGACGAACAGCTCAAGGCCTACCAGGACAAGCACGGCTCCGGAATTCTTCATTTTCCCACCGTGTTGGGCGCGGTTGTTCCCACCTACAACATTCCCGGAGTCACCGCGGAGTTGAACTTCACTCCCGACGCTCTTGCCGGAATTTTCCTCGGCAAAATCACCAAGTGGAATGATCCGGCCATTACCGACGCCAATAAAGGCGTCAAGCTTCCTGCCGACGACATCGTCGTCGTGCATCGCGCGGAGGGCAGCGGAACGACTTACTGCTGGACCGACTATCTCTCTAAAGTCAGCGACGAATGGAAGACCAAGGTTGGCAAAGGCGGTTCCGTCAACTGGCCCGTGGGCCTTGGCGGCAAAGGCAATGAAGGCGTCACCGGCACGATCAAGAACACTCCAGACTCTATCGGCTATGTGGAACTTATTTATGCCGAGTCCAATAAAATACCTTACGGCAATGTGAAGAATGCTTCGGGCGTATTCGTCAAAGCCTCGCTTGCAGCCGTCAGTGCCGCCGCTGCCGGCGCGGCCAAGGAAATGCCGGATGACTTCCGCGTTTCCATCACCAACGCGCCAGGTAAAGCTGCTTATCCGATCTCCACGTTCACTTGGCTGTTGATTCCAGAAAAGTTCTCCGATGCGGGCAAGCGTGATGCTATAAAGGGCTTCGTGAAGTGGATGCTGGCGGACGGTCAGAACTACGCGGAGGCGTTGTCCTACGCAAAACTGCCCAAGGAAGTCGTGGCCAAGGAAGTGCTAGCCATCAGCAAAATCCAGTAGTTTGAGCGACCAGAGTGGCATCAACGACTACCACTGTTCCGAGCGCGGGCCCTGTTGCGGGCTCGCGCTCGTTTCTTTCCCGTCTCCGCCAGGGCGATGAAATTGCCCATATAATCACCTTCTTGTTTGCTGTTTCCGTCGTTCTCGTCACCCTCCTCCTCGTTTTCGATTTGTGGCAAGGCTCCGCTCTTCCCCGCCACAAGTTTGGCTTTGATTTTTTCCGCACCTCCGTCTGGGATCCCATCTTCGACCATTTCGGCGCGTTGCCCTTCATCTACGGCACGCTGGTCACCGCGACCGTCTCGCTTCTCATCGCCGTCCCTCTAGGCATCGGCGCGGCCATCTTTCTCGCCGAACTCGCACCCGCGAGAGTTTCCGACACTCTCGAATTTTTCATTGATCTTCTCGCCGCCGTTCCCAGCGTGATTTACGGCCTCCTCGGCGTCTTCATCGTCGTTCCCCTGATGCGCCAATACATTCAGCCGGCCCTCAAACATTCCTTCGGCTTCCTTCCGCTATTTCAAGGCCCGGCCTATGGAGTCGGGTTTCTGACGGCCGGCATCGTCCTCGCCATCATGGTCATCCCGTATATTATTTCTGTTTCGCGTGAAGTGCTCCTCTCCGTTCCTCGCGATCAGCGCGAAGCCGCTCTCTCTCTTGGCGCCACGCGCTGGGAATCCACCTGGAAGGTGGTCGTCCCCTTTGCCCGAGGCGGCATCCTGGGCTCGATCTTCCTTGCCTTGGCGCGCGCCCTCGGCGAAACCATGGCCGTCACCATGGTGATTGGCAACACTCCTGCCATCAGCGCTTCTCTGTTTTCCTCCGGGTATTCGATTGCCGCCGTTATCGCCAACGAGCTCACCGAAGCCACCAGCAATCTGCACTATCAATCCCTTATTGAGTTGGGACTCGTGCTCTTTCTTCTCACCTTCGTTCTTAACGGGCTCGCTCGCCTGCTGATTGTGGCCACTTCCCAGCGCGGCGCTGGAATGGGGAACGCATGAACTCCCGGCTGCGCTGGCGCAAGTTTGTGAGCGGTTTCATGCTGGCCATGACCGGCGTATGCGCCTTGGTTTCCGTTTCCGTGCTCTTCTTGATCCTCGGCTACCTTGTCTTTCATGGCGGAACATCGATCAGTTGGAACTTCTTTACCAAGTTGCCGGCGCCTGTCGGCGAAACGGGCGGCGGCATGGCCAACGCCATCCTCGGCAGCGGCAAACTGCTTCTGCTCGCTGCGCTCATCGGGGTTCCTGTCGGTTTCTTTGGCGCCATCTATCTCGCGGAATTCAGCGGCAGCACCACCGCCTTTGTCGTTCGCTACGCCGCCGACTTGCTCAACGGCGTGCCCTCCATCGTCATCGGCATTTTTGCTTACAGCTTGGTCGTCTTGCCCTTCAAGCATTTCTCCACCCTGTCTGGCGGATTCGCGCTAGGCCTGATGATGATTCCCATCACCCTTCGCAGCACCGAAGAGTTCCTCCGCGCCGTGCCGAACGCCTTGCGCGAAGCCGCCATGGCCCTCGGCGCCAGCAAATCGAAAACCATTGCCACCGTCATCGTCCCCGCCGCTTATCGCGGAATTCTCACCGCCGTTCTGCTGGCCTTTGCCCGCGTCGCTGGTGAAACCGCCCCGCTCCTCTTCACCGCTTTTGGCAATCGCTTTTGGAGCCAGGGCTGGAATCAGCCCACCGCTGCCCTTCCCGAGATGCAGTGTCAGTGAACATCCCACCCATCGCGACCAGCGCAACGGCCAAGGAAACGTCCGCCGCTCTCGCCATGCGCATGAGCATTTCCAAGGTCAATTTCTTTTACGGCAGCAAGCAGACCCTCTTCGACATCAGCATGGGTATCGCTACCAACAAAGTCACCTCGCTCATCGGTCCATCCGGTTGCGGCAAATCCACTCTCCTTCGCACCCTCAACCGCATGCACGAAACCGTGCGCGGCGCACGCCTCGAGGGCGAAATTCTTCTCGACGGCCAGAACATCCTCCGGCAGGACGTCACCGCGCATCGCCGCCGCGTCGGCATGGTCTTTCAGCGCCCCAATCCTTTTCCCAAGTCCATTTTTGATAACGTAGCTTACGGCTTGAGGATCAATGGCTCGAAGCTCCCTATTTCCGAGGCCGTCGAAAAAAGCCTCCGCCACGCCGCGCTCTGGGACGAAGTAAAGGACCATCTCCACAAGTCCGCCTACGAACTTTCCGGCGGCCAGCAGCAGCGCCTGTGCATTGCGCGCGCCCTCGCCGTCGAGCCTGAAGTGCTTCTTCTCGATGAACCCTGCTCCGCGCTCGATCCCATCAGCACCGCGAAAATCGAAGAGCTCCTCGTGCAGTTGACGGATCTCTGCACCATCGTCATCGTCACTCACAATATGCAGCAGGCCGCGCGCGTCAGCGACTTCACCGCGTTCCTGCTCCTTGGACAACTGATCGAGTTCAGCCCCACGCCGCAGCTCTTCACCACGCCCGGTGATCCCCGCACGGAGGCTTACATCACCGGCCGCTTCGGCTAAGGCATTGCTTTGGAAGCATTGCTTTTGATTGTCATTCCGAGCGAAGCGAGGAATCTGCTTTTCGGGTCTGAGAAGTCACGGGAAGGCTTTCATGGAACGCCACTTCGAAAAAGATCTCAACGAGTTGAAAGAGCGCCTGCTCTGGATGGGCAGCCTCGCCGAACGCGCCGTGCACCAATCCGTTCACGCCGTTTTGGACACCGATGAGCAGCTCGCCAAGCGTGTCCTCGACGAAGAAGACGCCATCAACGAGCTCCAGATGGAAATCGACGATCGCGTCGTTCAGCTTCTCGCGCTCCACCAGCTCATGGCCACCGATCTCCGCTTCGTCCTGGCTGTTTCCCGCATCAACAACGATCTCGAGCGCATCGGCGATCAGGCCGTCAACATCGCCCAGGGCGCGCTCCGCGTCCTCCGGCATCCGCGCGTCAAGCCCTACGTCGATCTGCCGCGCATGAGCGAGCTCACCGAGGAAATGGTTCGCAATGCCCTCAACGCCGTCGTCCGCCGCGACGTCGAGCTCGCGCAGAGCGTCCTCGCCACCGACGATCAGGTGGACCACTACCGCGACCAGATTTTCCGTGAATTGCTTACCTACATGATGGGCGATTCCAGCGTGGTATTTCCCGCCTTCGAACTCATCCTCGTCGCCAAGAACCTCGAGCGCATCGGCGACCACGCCACCAACATCGCCGAAGACGTCATCTACCTCGTCCAGGGCCAGGACATCCGCCACAACGTCGTCGACCGCCGCTAGCGCGTCTTCGGTCGGCGATTGCATTGTTCAAAATTGCTGGCCGTCTATTCGATGACTCCGAACGAATATAGCTTTCCGGAAGTCATCGAGCCGCCCTGCACCGTCTGGCCGCTCGCTCCACCGCCCGTTCCCCCCACTGATCCTGCTCCTGGAGGAAGGAAGCCATATTCACCCTTCTTCAATCCCATCAGCGCGATCTTGTAAGTTCGCGGCGCGATCTTCTGAAAGTCAAACTTGATCGCATCCTTCTGCGCGCCGCCGGAGGAGTGATACACCCCGCCGGTCACCGCGCGGAATTCGCGCCGGTCACCCTTTTCGTCCAGCTTGAGCAGCATATATTCGGACGGGGTAACGCCCTCCGCGCATTTGATCACAAACTCGATTGGCGTTCCCAGTTGCAGCTTGCTCTTCGGACCGGTGACTGTGGCGTTCACATGTCCCTTCGTGAAACCCCCTGTCAGCATGCTCTTGCCCACGCCGCCGGACTTCCAGCTCACGACTTCGGCGTACACCTCCGCGAGTGAGCCTTTCAACTTGGTGTAAACGCCCATGTCTTCCGGGAAGTCTGGATTGGCCGCCGCCGCGGGCGCCACTGTGGGAGCGGGAGCGGCTGGTTTTGCTGCTTCCGCTTTTTTCTTCGTGGCAGCCAACATGGCGGAAATAACTTTTTCGCTCACCCCCGCCGCCTTGAGCGCCATCAATGCTTGCACCGAAGTGTCAAAACTCGTTTCCCCCGCGTCGATGGCTGCAACCGTGGTGGATTCGTCGAAACCACCCTTGACCATTTGGACTACGTCATCGTTGCTGAGTGGTTTACCAGACTGAGAAAAAGCTGCTGCCGCGGCAAGCAGCACCACCGCCGCGATTAGCAGACTACGATTTACGCGCATGATAATCCTCCGTAGAGAAATCCTCCGCAATCGCGGAGGTGTATGCCTTTGGATGTTGCTGTTCCCTGGATAGAGAATGGATCGTGTGAAAAATCAAGCGCGGCAACCGCTCATGCGCATAGCTTGCTCGAGCGTTGGCTTGTTGTAGTGAAGTCTATTTGAACATGTTTCAATCAGCAAGCAATTAATCGGCGCAACGGTGCCAAATTCGACAACGTCGGGCTCTGCCGCAAGTAAAGCAACAGTCCCGTAGTCTCGTCCGTCATGGATTCGGACCGGTCGAGTCTTCCGGTTTCCTCGATGACGCCGGAATCGGCGCCAACACATTGACTTTGCGAACGCCATACGTGAACGCCTTGAACTCTTCGCCCTTCCCAACCGTCACATTTTTTTCCTGCTGAAGTTCGTTTCCGGAGACAGCGCTGCCGCCTCGCAGCGGCAATCGTTGGCCATCCACTGCCAGCACGTCCGTCAAACTCCAATCCAGCCTCGCCGCCTCGCCCGTGCGCGACCGGTCCTTGGAGCCCAGGAGCTTTCCCCGCACCCTCGCGCCCTTGGCGATCACTCTCAGCCCTCGGATTCGCACTTCTTCGAGAACCTGAAAATAAATGATGTACCCCTGCTGCTGAACATCGGAGCTCAGGTCCTCCGATAAGCTTACTTGGATCGGCGTGCTGTCCGGGATCACCACACCAATGCGGCCTTTCGTCGCCGGCGGTAACTCCGGCGCCTTCATCATCGCCAGCACCACGCGGTATGGCACATTCGCCGCCTTCAAGGCGTCCAGCCCCGCTGCGGATTTGTCAAACTTGCAGGGTGAATGGTGAATTTGGGAAATGACCGCGAGTGGCGTCATGCCGCTGCCCACCATCTCGATAACGTCTTGATTGGTCAGCAGCCGGTCCGGAATGTCATCGGCTGTCCCTTGCGCCCCGGCAATCGAACCCGCGATGGATAAGGCCAGCACAACGAAAGCGAGCCAACTACCTGCGCCACACAAAAAGCTTCGTCGAATCCTCACGCCAGTTCCCCTTCGGAGCATGGTCTTCCTACGATAAGAAGTCTTCGCGAACTCTACACCATTCGCGTTGGCGTTGCCGTTGTGCAGGAAGATGTGGAAAACCTGTGCACAGCCGTGGAATTGAGATTTCGCTGTTGCTTTGATGAAAGTGGCTCAAAGTGGAGCAAACTGGGCACT
>WNFR01002161.1_pt1 | contig 20532 bp, 11 predicted proteins | sample 5400221 | NCBI WGS metagenome assembly WNFR01 (sample SAMN13153357, study PRJNA577476) | soil metagenome | isolation source: 40 cm soil under Madrone tree | place: USA:California | collected 2016-06-14 | reverse complement strand
GGATGGAAGGCGGCTACTCCTCAGGACTCGAAACTTCCTTCGCTCAAGCGGCGCTCTCGAATGTGGCGGCGACAATCCCCGATCTGGAGCGCCAGATCGTTGCAGCGGAAAATGCGCTGGACCTGCTTCTGGGGCGCAATCCCGGTTCGATCCCTCGCGGAGTGGCCCTCGCCGATCAGTACGACCCGCCTGACGTGCCAGTTGGTTTGCCGGCTACTCTGCTGGAGCGACGCCCCGATCTGCGTGAGGCAGAACAGAACCTCATCGCCGCCAATGCTAACGTGGGTGTCGCCAAGGCAAACTTCTTCCCGACCATTTCCTTGTCCGGAATTTTCGGAGGGCTCAGTCCTCAATTATCGCAACTAACGGCTGCCGGCAAAGCGTGGAGCCTCGCCGGAGACTTAGCCGGACCTATCTTCACCGGCGGGCGGTTGAAAGGTCAATACAACGCCGCCCTTGCCCAGCGAGACCAGGCCAGAATCACCTTCGAAAAGGCGGTCACCCAGGCTTTCGGCGAGGTCTCCACCTCGCTCTCCGCCCATCAACAGCTTGCCAATGCTTACCGCGAGCAGATGTCCTCCGTTGAGGCGTATCGCGAGTCCGTTCGTCTCTCCTCCATCCGCTACGACAGCGGACTCTCCAGCTATTTGGAAATCATTGAGGCCCAGATTCAAATGTATCCCGCCGAGAGTGCGACCGTGAACTATGATCTGGGCCGCAAATTGGCATTGGTGCAACTCTATCGTGCGCTTGGAGGCGGATGGAATCTGAACGATTCACAGTGGACCAGCACAAGTGGTGCCACGGGAGTCACTCAGTCCCCTACTCCGTGAGTCGCCCTCTCGTATGATCTTGCGGCGCAATCTTGGTGTTTCGAAGTCCCTGGCGTCCAGCTCCACTTGGACCTCGCGGTACATGTCCTTGACGTGAAGCAACTCCGGCGCCTGACGATTATCTCGAACCTTTAAATTGTTTCTGATTCGGGCTCGAATCCTTACGATTCGGAATGGGCGGGGCAGATCTCCAACCGTCAGCCAGTCTGAATTGGTCGTTTGGCATAAAAATTCTGCCTATTTCCCCTTCACCTGCTGCCCTGTCAGTTTTCGCAGTGTCTCGCACACCGCTCAAGGCATAGCGTGCAAGCAGCGAGATTATATGCAAAACTCAGACCCAATTGCCGCCCGCCGTTCACCTCTAACTATCACTAACGGATCCCTTCGCCAGGGCAACACCGCGACGTTTGAAGATATCTACAAGGCCCATAACGAACTCGTTCGCCGCATTTGTTTGCACATGCTGCGAGATCCGATCGAGGCCGAGGACGCTACGCAAGACGTGTTCCTACGTGTGCTTCTCAAACTGCACACGTTTCTAGGTGACTCTGCGCTTTCTTCCTGGCTATACCGGTTGACAACCAACCTCGTTCTTATGCGCTTCCGAAAAAGCAGCTACAAACAGGCGTCTCTGTGTTCGTTCCTGGATGATAATCGCCAACCTCACATTGATGTCGGCAAGGTGGACCTTAATCTGCACGGTGCGGTAGACCGTGTCGACCTTCAAACAGCTTTGGATCTGCTACCGGACGGTCTCAGAACCGTATTTGTTCTTCATGAGATTCAAGGCTACGCTCACAGGGAAATAGCCGAATTCTTTGGATATTCGGTTGGGAATTCAAAATCCCAACTACACAAAGCTCGTAGGCGTTTGCGTAAGTTGCTTGGTGGAAGACCTGACAAGGAAGTGCTACTGGAGGCAAATCTGAATCCCGTCTGCTAGCTGTAAGCACAAGCTTCAGGCACAACGAATCATCGGCTTGGTGAATGCTCGACGACAACAAGGAGGCCTCGATGTTCGAACTTAAGTACAATTCTGCAGCAAAATTCGCCGAGGGGCGAACCAGCCCTGCAACAGCAAGCGCACCTGTGCTTTCGCGCGAGACTAAAGCACACCATGCGGACCCCAGCGCTTTGCTCTGGTACTCGGCGGCGGTTGTAATCGTCTGCTTAGGGTGGCTGTCTTACATAATTTTCGTAGCGTCAAATTGAAAAAGCTGAGCTGACAGACTTCGAGGGAGAAACGTTTGGTGTTCAAAACCTCGAGCGAGAATAACAAATGAAGCGGCACCGGCAAATCCCAACGCGGGAAGCGTGAGGACAATGTGGTTGAAGCTTTTCCCTTTGTTAGTTCTCGTATGGCTCCCAGTGAGTGTTTCCTGGGCGCAAGAAATACCACAGATTCAATTGGAAACTACGGCGTGGAGGATCGGCTCTATTCTCCCGCAAACGCCCGCGGCCAAAACCAAAACTGTCGAGGAACCGCACCCCGCTTGTTCTGGATCATTCCTACGTATACAGTGACGAACCTCAGGTCCCCCGCTCCGCTTACCCCCAACGAGAAGTTTCATCTAGTTCTGGCGGATAAGACCGATCCTTTCAACATTGGCCAAATTGCGGTCTATGCGGGCATTGTTTAGAAAACTGAAAAGCGGCGGGAACGATCGTACGAAATGACCGTTCCCGCCTTTTGGGGTTTAGCGGCTAGAAGTCAAAACGTACGCCGATCTGACCTTCCCGACCTGGTAGATATTGCTGGATGAACCCAACTGGTTGTTGGCCAGGCGTGCTGGGATCTGGAATGAGTCCATTGACGGCGGCTGCATTTCCTCGGTTGAAAAGGTTGAATGTTTCGAAGAGTACTTGCGCTTTGATTCGCTCGCCGATATTGAAGCGCTTTGCAACGCGCAGGTCCATGTTGACGAATGCAGGGGCGGTTTGCGTGTTTCGTCCGATTTGGAAATCAAGACCATTGACGAGGCCATCCCCGTCCACGTCGGCTCCTCCGTTTGCAGGTGACTCACTGAAATGGAAGCCACTCTGCGCCCGGAAGATACCCGCGAGTTCGATTTTCCAGGGGAGTTGAACGATTGTGTGCGCGAGAAAGGTATGGTTCAGGGCCAGGTCGGATGGGCCCTTGTCGAGATTGGCGCCGTTATAGAACGTACCCGCTTTCGGCACGGGATTCCCGTTGCTGTTGATGAAGGCGCCGTTAGCGTTCGTTTGCCCGGTATTTGCGTCGGTGACCAGCGGCACAATCCCCAGGAAACTGTCCGTGAGCCCGCTGATGGCGAGGAAATTGACGCCCTCGCCGGTCTGGATTTCGCTGGCGAGCGTCGAATTGATGACGTTATCAATAGCGTGGGTAAACGTGTAATTTGCCTGCAAGGTGAAATGGTGTGACATTCGCTTCTGAAAACCAATCGTGAAGCCGTCGTAAGTTCCGTGTCCCCACGGACCGTAGCTTTCAATTTTCTTGGGTCCCGTGCCGGGAACGAGTTCATTTGCGAAGCCCGGCATGCGCGCTTCAAAGGCCAAGCTCGTGGCGCGAACCGTAAGGATGTGGTCGATATCCTTGTGGTAGTAATCGAACGTGAATACCATGTCGGAGCCAACCTGACGCTGGACACCCACGTGGTAGTTGAGCGTGTAGGGAACCTTAAAATGCGGGTCCACCGTTACTGGAACAGCGCCCGCAGTGCCGTTGATACCGCCGATTGTCGCGAGATTGCCAAAGGGATCCCAAGTCCAATAGTCGGCTGGTACGGTGAGCCCGCCGGGACCGGTAAAAGTGCCGGCGAGATTCGCCACCGCCGCATCCGCGGCTTGCAGGAACTGGTCGGGGGTGAAGCCCGAGACCTGCTGAATATTGTTGATGTTCACGAGGGAGTTCGCTGGAATCGGAGCGTGTCCCGGAGCGACAACGGAGTTGAGGTGATCGATGCCGTAGTAGGTGGTGCCACGCGTTGTCGGTGGCGGGGTGTAGTTCGGGCACGACGTAGTGAGGCCCATGGACGCGATCTGGGCATCCGTCAGATTGTTCGCTACGCAGACGGTGGGACGCCCAAGTCCTTGAAAGATGCTCGTTAACGTTGTGGGATTGCCGTAGAACAGGCGAGGGAAAGAGAGCAGGCGCTCCCGAAGAATGTTTGCTCCTCCGAAGGTCGGAATATCCCTGGCAACGCCGGTTCGGAATTGGTCGTAGAACACTCCGAAGCTTGCGCTAATGACCGTTTGAGGAGTGGCCTGCCAAGCGGCGCCAATGCGCGGAGAGAAATCTGTTTTGTTCGGAAAAGCCGAATCATAATCCCATCGCAAGCCGGCATTGACGGTGAGTTTTTGCATGACCTTCCAGTCATCCTGGACAAACAGCCCGTTGTAGTTGTTACGGATACGGACCTGGTTATCCTGCGGCGTGGCTCCAGCCTGTAGCGTGATTAGCTTTATGCCGGAATTGACTGGACCGAATGTATTGAAATCATCGATAGTGGCGAAAAGTTGCGTGAAGAAGTTATTTGGTTCTGCGCCATCCACCTTGCTGTTCTGATAATCCCAGCCAAATTTCACGCTGTGGCGGCCAAACTGTTTTAACGCGTTGCTCCCCGTCGAAAGATATTTCTGATAGAAGCTGAAGGGATTGTATCCAGGGCCAAAGCTGGTCTGTCCCTGGTTTCCAAATTCGTCGCCGCTCGTGAGAGTGTCGAAAAGATTGAAGAGTGTGCTTGGCGTGCCCGCCTGCGGATGTGATGGACTGGTCTTTAGAGGATTGGCGCGATACTGAAGGTACGAATTGAGGATCCAGGCATTCGACGATTTCCCGAGAGTCCAAAGATCCGAAAGCCCAAGCATCAGGGAGCGGCTGTCAAGATTCTGCCGGGTATCCGGCAAGTTTGTGGGAGCTGAAGTCAGTGGTAGAAAATCGGTGATGTGGGTGTTCGTGTAGTTCAATTGTTCCGTAATGCGATGTGGTCCCACATTTTCGTCCAGTTTGAAGCGAGCCCGCGTATCGTAGGTGAGCGAGTGTTTGTTGAAGGGAGTCTCGAAAGCGATCAGAGTGGAGGGCAGGTCAGGATTGAACTGAAAATTCAGATCGCGGCTTTCGAGGATTCTTTCAGCGGAACCGAAGAAGAAAACTTTGTTTTTGATGATGGGGCCGCCGAGATACACGGTCGGATCCCAGCGATTGAGAAATGGCGCCCCGCTTGACGTATTTGGCACGTTGTTGGAGTCGAAGGCCGAATTACGAAAATAGACAGATGTCCCGCCGTGCAAGTCGTTGGTGCCGCCGCGCGTAACAACGTTTACGACCCCACCCGAGGCGTGGCCGAATTCGGATTCGTAACCGCCGGTGACCACCTGAAATTCCAAAATCGAATCCTGATTGAATTGCGCCGAGGGTCCGCCGTTGAAATTATCCCGGTTTGGCAGGCCGTCGATGAGGAAGAGAGTATTGCCTGCACGTTCGCCAAGGATTGGCGCCGCGGCATCCCCGTTCGGATCATTTTGCCGGTTCACTGCGACCCCGGGAACCAGTTGCAAGAGGTCAAGATAGTTGCGTCCGTTGAGGGGCATGTCCTGGATCTGTTGGGGGGTGATAGTGCTTCCCGTGGACGAAGTTGTTATCTCCAAAAGCGGCGTCTCGGAGTGAACTTCGACTGTCTGATTCGTCGAGCCGACTTGAAGGGTGATGTCATAAACCAGCGTCTTGTTGAGAGTCACCTCAACATCTTTGAATACCTCGGTCTGAAAGCCTTCCTTGGAGGCTTTAATCTCGTAGATACCCGGCGGCAGGGCGGTGAGGCGGTAAGCGCCATCGCTATCCGAAGTCACGCTGCGGTCGATGGCCAGTTCGGCGCTGCTCACATGAACCAGCGCGCCGGCGACGGTGAGGCCCTGTTTGTCGTGGATGGTTCCGGCGATCGTGGAAGTAGTTTGAGCGGAAAGCTGAGGCGCGAGAGAAATGAATAACACCACCCACCAGGAAAAATAAAATCGCGGCGAGCACCAGCTACTGAAGATTCCGGCAACTCGTCCGAGAACACCCAATTCCTGCTTCCGCATGCCCCCTCCTCTTCCAGTTGAATGAAATGTGGTATGACGGGAAATCACCCCAAAGGCCGCAATTCATGGTATTTGCAACATGCGTTGCAATGGAATGAATTGTATGTAATGCGCGAGAGTCTAGGTGCGCGTCAAATGAATGTCAATAACATTCTTCAAGTTTCATAAGAAGGGCGAGTTTTCCGCAACAAGTGTTGCATCACAAATGCAAGCTATCGAAGAAATCGATTCATGCCCTGCAACGAATATTGAATATTCTTGACAAAATGCAACAATCGTTGTATTTCCCTTGCACGAGCTTTTGCGGTCGCCGCCCGTCCAAAATCGTTCATATGAGACCCTGATGCAGCTGTTGGAATGAGTTCGGAATGCAGGACACCCGGCTGAGGTCGCGGGGCAAATGAAATCAGAGACAAAATCACGGGCGTCGTCCACGCCAGGTTCCGCTGGAAACAAGACTGTTTCTGGAGGGATGACCGCGCTTGAAGCCCGGTTCGCCAGGTCGCAAGGCAAGCTGAGCACAAGCAGGAAGAAGCTGTTGCGTTTGATCCTCGAAAATCCCGAGGACACTTTCTTTCTCTCCTCGCGTGAACTGGCGAAACGCTACAAGGTGGACGCGGCAACAATTGTGCGAACGATTCAGGTTTTGGGCTACCGCAAATTCGCGGAGTTCGCGGCCGACCTGCGCGCTCATTTTATTACCCGGATTACGCCGTACACATTGTTAAAGGCAGCTTCGCAAGAGAAGCGAACGCTGAGCGATCGCATCCGAAACAGCCTGAATTTGGATTTGCGTAACCTGCAGTCTCTTCAGTCAACTCTGGATCCAGCGCCAATCATTGCGCTTGCCAAGCTGGTTAAGCGCGCACGGCGCATTGTGGTGGTCGGTATTGATTTGGCCGCCTCGCTTAGCTGGCATCTGTCGTACGGCCTGATGAGTCTTGGCTTCGCCGCAGAGGGCCCCGTGGGGGGCACCGGAAACATTCAGAAAAGAGTAAGGTCGCTCACTTCCAAGGACTTATTAATTGCCATCAGCTATAAACAGGGATTGCGAGAAACCGTAGAAGCGGCACTTCGTGCCAAGAAACAAGGTGTTCCTACGTTCGGGATCACCGATAGTATTGATACTCCGATAGCGCGGATTTGCGATAACGTCTCCATCACTCCGGTTACCAGCGTTTCGTTCGCCAATTCCTATGTTGCTCCCATGGCCCTGCTCGGAACCATCCTGGTGGCGTGTGCCCACACGCGCACCGCGCGCACGTTGGCATTGTTACGCCGAAGTGAGGAAGAGGACCGCGCCGACCATCGCTGGTACTGGGCGCCGTCGAACGGCAAAAATTTGCGCTGAGTAAGATCGAGGCCTGGGAGTAGGGATAAGGAGCAGCGTGGCGACATTTGAAAAAAACGCAGTCTACCAGGGCGCCCACACGCTGGCCGGGACGGCGGCAGAGGAAACGCCGAATCAACTGCGCCGTATTCTCGGTTTATGGGATTTGGTGCTAATGATTATCGGCACGGTGATCGGTTCGGGAATATTCCTTGTTCCCGGCGCAGTGCTGCGGGCGGTCGGAAACTCCGTTCCGATGGGACTAACCGTATGGCTGGCCGGTGGAATACTTTCGCTTCTCGGCGCACTCACCTACGGAGAATTGAGTTCCATGAAGCCGCGGGCAGGCGGCCTGTATGTTTACATCCGCGATTGCTTTGGGCCGTTCCCCGCGTTTCTGTTTGGCTGGACGCTGTTCTTTGTGATCAGTTCGGGTTCGATCGCGACGCTGGCAGTTGCATTTGGCAATTACCTTGGCGAATTCGTGCAACTCTCCGCGTTCGGCACGAAGATCGTAGCATTGCTTGTGATTCTGGTGATTACGGCGGTGAACGTGCGCGGCACTCGGCAGAGCGCCGACTTACTGAACGTGACGACGGCCATAAAGGTTGCAGCGATCCTGTTGGTAAGCGCAGTGCTGTTGTGGCAAGGAAGAAATTTAATCTTCAGCGGTGGGAACATAACCGACCACCAATCCATGGGCATGTCCGGATTTGGCTTGGCGATGATCAGCGTGCTCTGGGCCTACGAAGGATGGCAGTACGTAACTTACAGTGCCGGTGAAACTGTCAATCCGCAACGCACTTTTCCCTTGGCATTCATGATTGGCTCAGCGGCATTGATCGGCATTTATCTGTTCGCGAATCTTGGCTATCTTGCGGCGCTCGGCGCCTCTGGCGTGGCTGGTTCAACGCGGGTGGCAGCAACTGCGCTGGGTGTTGTCGTCAGCCAGGGTGCTGGTAAATTTGTCGCGATCGCAATCCTGATTTCGATGTTCAGCGCGGCCAATTCCATCATGCTGAACGCACCGCGGGTCTATTACGCGATGGCGAATGACGGCCTTTTCTTCCGTTCTCTCTCTCAAGTTCATCCCCGATTTGGAACCCCCGCCTTGGCTGTTGGAGCAGCAGGAATCTGGTCGGCGGTACTCGCCGCGAGCGGTACATTCGAGCAACTTCTAACTTATGTTGTTTTTATTGGCTGGATATTTTATGGGCTTGCCGCGGCCAGCATCTTTATCTACCGCAAGCGAGCCCCCGACGCTGTGCGGCCATATCGCGTGCCCGCTTATCCGTGGACACCGATCGTCTTCATTCTGGCGGCAACGGCCCTGGTTGCCAACACGATAGCAACGCAACCGGTTCGCGCCGGGATTGGTCTCGGAATCGTTTTTCTTGGTGCTCCCGCCTACGCCTTCTGGTGGCGCACCGCAAAACTGACGAGTAAGGAAGATAGCGAGAATGTCTGAAGGAATGGCATCTGTGAAAGAGACGGGCATTGTGATTCGTGCTCTGCAGGAAGTGGGGGAGATGAGCATCGGCGTGGACCTGCAACGGCGCGTGTGGGGCTACGCCGAAATTGACACCGTGCCGGACCAGATTTTCATCGTCGCCAGAGAAAGCGGCGGCCAGGTTTTGGGCGCGTTCCACGAAGACAAAGCGATTGGCTTCGCGCTGGCCTTCGCCGGCGTGCACGGTGGAAGAATTCATCTGCACTCGCACATGGTCGCTGTTTTACCCGAGTATCAGGACCGTGGCGTGGGGCGCATGCTGAAACTCGCTCAGCGCGATGATGCGATTTCACGGGGAATCGATCTCATCGAATGGACCTTCGATCCTCTGCAGCTGAAGAACGCTTACTTCAATCTGATGCGGCTGGGAGCCATCGTCCGGCGCTATATTCCAAACTTTTACGGCCGGACGTCGAGCCCGCTACATGGTGGATTGCCAACCGATCGGCTGGTGGCGGAGTGGCGGGTTCGATCCGCGCGGGTGCAAGAACTGCTCGACGGCAAGATACCGAAAGCGGGACCAGATCGGGTGCGCATCCGCATCCCTGCCGGGATCCGGCAAATTGCCAGCAGCAATCCGGCTGAGGCAGAGAGAATTCAAACGGGAGTTCGCTCGCAATTCGAACGGCACATCGCCGAGGGACACGCCGCCGTGGGATTTGAGTTTGACGCAGAGCAAGGAAGTTACGTTCTGGAGCCTTATGAAGATTGAATCCATAGCACTCCGCGAAATTCACATGCGGTTGAAGTCGCCTTTTGAAACGAGTTTTGGCGTTGTGCAGGACCGCCGCATTCTTCTGGTGGAGGCCGTTGCGGATGGAGTGAGCGGATGGGGTGAAGTCACCGCGGGTGAATCCCCGGCCTACAATGCGGAGACAACGGACACGGCGTGGCATGTGATTTCCGATTTCATCGCGCCCGTTCTCATTGGGAAGAATCTTGCCACGGCCTCGGAATTTCCGAAGCTGATGAATCAGATTCGCGGACACGAGATGGCTAAGAGTGGGGTTGAGAATGCCCTTTGGGATGCGGAGGCCCAACTCAAGAGTATCCCGCTGTACAAACTTTTGGGCGGCACGGTGGATGAAATTGCAGCCGGAGTGTCGCTTGGTATTCGGGAAAACCCGGAATCCCTGGTCAAAAGAGTGGGAGAAGAGCTTCAAAGTGGTTACCAGCGCGTCAAATTAAAGATTAAACCGGGCAAAGATCTGGAATTCGTTGCTGCGGTTCGAAAAGAATTCCCGAAGATTCGCCTGTCCGTGGATGCGAATTCTGCATACGCCCTCGAAGACGCTGCGCACTTGAAGAAACTCGACGAATTCAACTTGTTGATGATGGAGCAGCCTTTGAGCTGGGATGATATTTACGGGCATTCCAAACTTCAGGCGCAGATCCAGACGGCTATTTGCCTGGACGAGTGCATTTACAACACGAATCACGCTCTTGCGGCGATTGAAATGAAAGCCTGCCGGATTATCAATATCAAGCTGGGACGCGTCAGCGGCCACACCGAAGCGCGGAAAATGCAGGCGGCGTGTCTTGAGCGGAGAGTTCCCGTCTGGTGTGGAGGCATGCTGGAATCCGGGATTGGCCGCGCGCACAACATTGCGATGTCCACGCTTCCGGGTTTCACTTTGCCAGGTGACGTCTCGGCGAGCCGCCGCTACTGGAACGAAGACATCATCGAACCGGCGGTGGAAGTTACCGCGAAGGGCACGATCCACGTGCCGAACACGCCAGGCCTGGGCTATGCGATAAACCGCGATCACATCGAGAAAATCACCGTGCGCTGCAACAATTGGAACGCGCGTTCCGCGGCCAGCTAGTTCGAGATCGGCATCGAAGCGGGAACAGATCGGCGAGTCTGGCCAAAACTTGAACCTTCGTAAATGCACGGGCAAGAGTTCGGATGTATGGCTTGTTTGGAAGTTGGATGATGCAAGCGAACAAGTTGAGTAAATTCACAGAGGAGTGTCGCATGAACAAGAAACATCCCGTTCGGCTGCTTTTCGCAGGTTTGTTTGCTGTCGCCATTGCATGTTGGGGCATTCCGGCGCTTGCCCAATCTAATGCGGCACTGGAGCAGCGAATCCGGAAGATCACCGAACGCCCGGAATTTGCTCACTCACGTTTCGGTATCAAATTCATCGCTGCCGATACCGGCAGTGTGGTTTATGAACTGAACTCCGCGCAACTTTTCGTGCCAGGCTCCACAACCAAATTGCTGACCGAAGGCACGGCGCTGGAACTTTTTGGCGGAGACTATAGATTTCACACCAAAATCTATCGGACGGGACCGATTCAGAAGGATGGCACGCTGCAAGGCGACCTGGTGCTGGCAGCGAGCGGAGATTTGAACCTTTCGAATCGCATTCAGGCGGACGGCTCGCTGGCGTTTGAAGACCACGATCATACCTACGGCGGCCCGGACAGTGTGGGATTGCCTGGGGATCCGCTTGTGGTGATGCGAGAGCTTGCACGCCAGGTGGCGGCGAAAGGAATCAAGCGGGTAAAAGGAAGAGTGCTGGTGGATGCGACGCTGTTTCCGGAAGGAGAGCGGGAATTGGGGACAGGCGTCGTGATATCACCGATAGTGGTGAACGACAATGTCGTGGATGTGATTGTCAGCGCCGGGGCGGAAGAAAAGTCCGCCGTTCAACTGAAGATTGCGCCGCAGACCGCCTACGTAACGATCATCAATCAGGCGACAACAGGAAAAGCAGGTTCCAGAACTTCGCTGCGGTACGAAAACGAAAAACTAAATCCGGATGGAACGCGGACCGCCACGCTTACCGGCAGCATGGCAGTCGATGCGAAGCCGGCGATGGCGGCTTACGCCGTTCCTGAGCCGAGCCGTTTTGCGGCAACGGTTTTGGTGGAGGCGCTGAAAGCGGAGGGCGTGACGTCAAGCCTTGCACCTTCCGCGGAGCAAATTGATTTCAAGGCGCTCTCGGCGAGCTACACGCCTGAGGATGCCGTTGCCGAACACGTTTCACCGCCCCTGAAGGAAGATGTGAAGATAACGCTGAAGGTCAGCCACAACCTACATGCCAGTTCAACTCCGTTTCTGCTTGGCGCGCTCCTTGCTCACAAGGACAAGAAAATCGACCAAGCCGGGTTTGACCTGGAAAATGAGTTCCTCACCAAGGCCGGTCTTGACATGAGAGGTGCTGCGCAAAGCGACGGAGCCGGAGGCAACGCCTATTTCACGCCGGACTTCATGGTTCACTACCTTCGCTACATGTCTGAACAAAAAGACTATCAGGATTTCTACCGTGGACTGCCCATCCTGGGGAAAGACGGAACGCTGTCCAAAATTCAGGTGAATTCGCCGGCCGCGGGCCATGTGCACGCAAAAACCGGAACGTATGGTTCCTACGATGCCCTGAACAAGAAACTTATGATCACCGGCAAAGGCGTGGCGGGTTACATGGATACCGCCGACGGCAAGCACTTGATTCTTGCGCTGTACGTGAACATGGTGTCCGTGTCGCGCGATGACCCGGACGCCGCACAGAAAATTGCGGGGGAAGCGCTTGGAGAGATCGCGGCGGCGGCCTACGACGTGCCTTTGAATTCGCAGGCGAGCCTCTCGGGCGGCGACGAATACGATGTGCTCCTCAAGAATGGCTCGATCATTGATGGTTCCGGCAATCCGTGGGTTTCCGGCGACATAGCCATTCGCGGCGACCGCATCGCTGCCATCGGAAAACTTGATGGCGCGCACGCCAAGCGGGTGATTGACGCCAAGGGGTTGGTCATCTCGCCAGGATTCATTGACATGCTGGGGCAATCGGAAGCGTCACTCTTGATTGACAATCGCTCGATCAGCAAGCTGGCGCAGGGGATCACGACAGAAATTACCGGAGAAGGCGGATCGATAGCACCCCAAACGAACCTGACGCTTGCGGCTCTACAGCCAGCGTTGGATCAGTACAAGTTGAAAATCGATTGGGCCACGCTCGATGGTTACTTTAGGCGACTGGAGAAGCAGGGCACGCCGCTAAACATCGGAACCTATGTTGGCGCAGGCCAGGTACGAGAAGCTGTGCTTGGCGACGTGGATCGCGAGCCAACCCCGGACGAAATGGAAAAAATGAAGGGGCTGGTGGCTGAAGCCATGCAAGATGGTGCGTTTGGGATTTCAACCGCGCTGATCTATCCTCCCGGACACTACGCGAAGACTGAGGAGCTGATCGCGCTGGCGAAAGTCGCATCAAAGTACGGCGGGATATACGGATCGCATATGCGCAGCGAAGGGCAGACCGAGCCGCAAGCAGTTGAAGAGGCACTTCGCATCGGCCGCGAGGCGAACCTTCCGGTCGAAATTTTTCACCTGAAAGTTTCCGGCAAGACGCGGTGGGGCAATATGCCAAAAATTGTGGGACAGATCCAGGCCGCGCGTGACGCCGGCCAGGATGTGACCGCGGACATGTATCCCTACATTGCGGGGGGAACTGCGCTGGCTTCCAGTCTTCCGCCGTGGGTCGCCGATGGAGGCATGGAGAAACTTCTGCAGCGTCTGCATGATCCTGCGACGCGGGCAAAGATTAAAACCGAAATGGCCGCCGATCACCCCAGTTGGGAGAACATCTACTTCGACAGCGGGGAGGGAAGCGGGGTGCTGGTTTCCGGAGTTGTGAATCCTGAGCTGAAGAAATTTGACGGCAAAACAATTGCCCAGATTGCCGAAGCGCAAAAGAAAACGCAACTGGACGCTCTGTTCGATTTTGTCATCGCTGATAAAGGGCAGACAGGCGCGCTTTATTTTATGGCAAACGAAAACGATCTGGTTTACGGGTTGAAACAGCCGTGGACGAGTCTTTGCCTGGATGCCGGCGAGATGTCGCTGGACGGTCCATTATATGAACGGCACTCGCACCCGCGGACGTTCGGCGCAATGCCGCGCTTCCTGGGACATTACGTCCGGGACCAGCACCTGCTGCCGCTGGAGCAGGGCATCCGCAAGATGACCTCGCTTCCCGCGCAACGCGAGCGCTTGCTGGATCGTGGATTGCTCAAAGAAGGTTATTTTGCGGACATTACCGTGTTCGATGCCGCAACCATTCAGGATGTAGGCACGTATGCGGAGCCATCGCGACTTTCCAAGGGCGTGAAATACGTTTTCGTGAACGGACAATTGGAATTCGAGGACGGCAAACTGACCGGCCTCACAGCGGGGCGCGCGCTAAGGGGACCCGGTTGGAAACAAGGCGCTGAGGACTGACTCTTGCTCTGCCGCCGCTTATTGACGGTGCCAAAACAAAATCAGCATTCCGGGATAAATTTCCTGTGATCCTCACGCGCCCTTCCTACAACAAGAACTCGAAGCGGGGAAACCATCTCGCGAACCTTGCGAAGAGACAGCACTTCAATTTTCATACGCCCTCTAATTATCAATGTAACGCGCGTGGTCTACCCGGCGCTTCAGAAGTTGGTTTTGAAGCTTAGTAACTTCCAGGTGAAGAGGAACCAGACAAGGGAGAGGCAAGCCAGCGCGAGGGCAACGTCGTGCAGCTTGGCCCAGATCCAGCGGCCGGAGGTGCGCCAACTGCGGATGGCGTTGAGCACGACGAAAATCGTGCCGAGAGCGCAGACGACACCCAGAAGGCCGAAGATGATGATCCATGGAGGGAGGGAGTCGAGAGCGCTGATGCTGTCGGTGAGTGAAATGGCGACAACCCAGCCGATGGACACCACGAGGAATAAGAGGCAGACCAGGCGGGCCAAGAGGCGCTGGCGGCGTTCGTCGGGGTTCAATTCGAGCGGACGGCCGTAATGCTTGCGAATCATCGCGCCTGCGGGCCAGAGAAGAACAGTGAGGAGAATGACGACCAGGCCGAAGATCAGGAGGCCCAAGTTGAAAGGCTTGCTTTCGAGAAAGCCGACGCGCTGGAAGATGAAGAAGGGGTAGTCCATCTGGAATTGCCAGTTCCCTGCCCCATCTTTCTTGAAACCGACGAGATCCTGGCCGTGGACTTCGCGATAGAGGAATGGCTGAATCTCTTCAAACTTTTTGGGCTCGCCGCTGGATGCTTTCAGATCAGCGACACTGATGGTGCCGTCGTCATTTGGAAAAACCTTGGTTTCGCCGAAAAGCGTGAGCAAGTGAACAAACGAGGAGTCAGACCGCCGGCTGGCTTTGTAGAGACCAGCGACAGCGGCGGCGTCGGCTTTGGGATCATCCACTTTGCCGGCAGGGGGCGGATTGTAGGGGAAATAGCGATCGAGGAATTTTTCAAACAGGATGGTGCGCGAACTGACTTCGCCCTTGCCCGCGCTGTTGTAGGACACGAAGAAACCGACGTTGGAATCGAGAATCAGGTGCAGATCGCTGTGGAACAGTTCGGTGTCTCCGCCGTGACCGATGATGCGATGGCCGTTGCGCGTTTCTTCGTAAAAGCCGTGGGCCATGCCGTTGAGTCGATCGTCGGTGCCGAAGAGGCGGGAGTGCATGAGCTTGGCGGTTTCCGGGCGAAGGATCTGCTTGTCGCCGAATTTGCCGTCCTGGAGATGGGCGATCATGAAATTGCACATGTCGAGAGCGGAGGTGGAGACGCTGCCCGCGGGAAAAGCTTCGACGAATTCAAACGGCTGGGCCTTGCCCGAGGCTTTGCGATAGCCGTTGGACATCAGGGGCAGGAGGTCAGCGGGAAGCGGCTGAACGAAGGTGGTTCGCTTCATGTCGAGAGGCGCGTAGATATGTTCGGCGACATATTGTGCGAAGGGCTCGCCGGAGACGCGCTGGACGATGTAGCCGGCGAGGGTGGTGGCGTAATTGGAATAAGCGGGAACGACGAAGGGGGGAAAGATGCGCTCCGGCATGTGGTTCTTGAGGTACTGATCGAGGGGAAAGAGATGCTGCGCGTCGGCAACGAAAAGGTCGCGGGCGGTTTCTTCGTAACCAGAGGTGTGAGTGAGGATATCGCGAAGGGTGATGGGCTTGCCGAAAGCGGGCGGAATCGGGAAGTCGAGATACTGGCTGACGTCCTTGTCGAGGTCGAGCTTTCCCTGCTCGACGAGCTGCATGACGGACGTCCAGGTGAAGAGTTTTGAGATGGAGCCGGGGCGGAAGAGAGTGGCGTCCGGGGTGACGGGCTTGCGTTTTTCCACGTCGGAGTAGCCGTAGCCTTTTGCAAAAATGACGTGGCCGTCTTTGACAACGGCAATGACGGCTCCGGCGACATTTTCGCGTTCGAGCTGCGAAGGCATCATGCCGTCGAGAAAGGCTTCGACGTCAGCGCCGGTGAGATCGTGCGCCGGAGAATGAGAAGTGAACGGCGCGGCAGCCAGGGCCGCGGTGGGTGCAGTTTCCGTGTGTGCAGCGGCAGGTTTCTTCGCTTCGGGAGCCTGGGCGGGTGAACCGACAACGAAACCCAATGCAAGGGCGACTGACACGCAGACCATCGCGCAACGAACCATAAGAGGTGCAAAAAATGACGAAGCTCTTTCCGTTCTTTTCATTCCGAGTCTCCTGGCGAGCAATATGAGTAATCAAGCAAAGCGTACTGTTAGAAAGAGAATTTCAACGCAAATTGGATGACTCGCGGATTCGCGAGAGGCAGGGTGATCTGACCAAACGTCTTTGAAGTAAATTCCACGTCGGGATCCGCAAATTCCGGATGATTGAAGGCATTGAAGAACTCGGAGCGGAACTCGAGCGTTCCGTACTCGCGGACTGGAAATCTCTTGATGATGGAGAGATCCCAATTATCCTGTCCGGGCCCCGAGACTATGCCTGCTCCAGAATTGCCGAAGCCGACGCCGTTCGGATCATCGGCACTGAACACAGCGGGGTCGGTGAAACAAGTCGTATTGATATAGGTTTTTGTTCCGCCGATGTTCGATGCGGTCGAGCCTGGATTCACGTACTGCCCGCGAGAGCAAGTGCCGGAGAGCGAAGGACGATCAAAAACCGAGCTGCCAAAGACGCTGGGCTTACCGGCAAAATGATTGTACGTGAGGGTCAGCGGGTGCCCGGACTGAACGGTGATGACTCCGGCGAGATTCCAGCCGCCCAAAGCCTGCCCCTTGAAGGAATGCAAGTCTTTCGGTCCTGGAAGTTGATAGGTGAAATTGGTGATGAACCGGTGAGGACGAACAAAGTACTCCGGCCCGTAACGTTGGCGCGGGTCGTCCTGATTCCCATACGATTGGCCGCCATTTGCTCCACTCGTGGTAAAGGCATCGGTGGAGAGATCACGGGTGAATGTGTAGGAAACCTGGAACTGCAGGCCGTGGCTGAAACGCTTGTTGAGGCCAACGAGCAGAGCGTTATACCGGTAGGCGCCGGAAGATTCGATCTGTTGCATGAGAGAGGGATCCCAGCCTTCGAGCGGGACGCGAAGACCGACGTTGGCGACGGTATTGGTGGTTTCGCCGCGTATAGGATCCGTAGCACTGGCAATCTGAGCCTGGTTAATCCCGCGCTCGCGGATCTGGTGGGTGCCGTGCGCGCCGGAATAGCCGATGTCAAGCGTCATGTTCCCAGGCAAAAGAGTTTGCGTGCCGAGGCTATATTCCTGTGACACAGGCGGGCGGAAGCGTGGGTCAAAGATGGTGGTCTGAAGGACCGGATTCGGACTTGGGAGATAGGCGGGAAATGTTGGTAGTGAAGGAACCGCAAGCGGGAAAGGCACCTGTTCATTGGCGGCGGCATTCTGCCCGACCTGAAGTTGACGGATTTGACCGAAGGGAGCGCTGACCAGCAACTGGAGGAAGGGTTGGCCGGTGTAGCGAGAATGATAGACGCCGTAGCCGCCGCGGAGGACGACACGCTCCGTGTGTGGGAGCCGCCATGCCAAGCCAATGCGCGGATTCCAAGTGTTCTGGTCGTTGCCGTAACCGCCGAAGGAGTTGTCCGTTTTTGTTACACCTGGCGGAAGAGTGCCACCGGGATAGTTGCCAGATACCAAATATCCCGCGAACGATCCGCCTGGGGGAGGATTGGGGTCCGCCAGCCTGGGGTCGAAGGATGAGTTTCTTCCCAAGTCGTCGGCGATGTCGCCGATGCGGTCGTAGCGGAAGCCGAGATTAAGGGTAAGCCGCGGGGTGACTTTGAAATCGTCCTGGACGTAGAGGTTGGTTTCCCATACGCGCCAGGCACGATCGAATAGGCCGGGGAGATCGAGCGAGGCAATGATGTTGCTGCTGTTCACCCCGAAGAGAGCGAAGGGCGCCGTTCCATTATCGTTGGCATCCAAACCCAGGAGGAAATCCGGCCAACTGAGAAAGAGTTCAGCGGCAATATAATGAAAACCAACTTGGTTGAGCTGTTCGCGGGTGACGCCCCCACCAAAACTCAGGGAGTGACGGCCATGAGTCCAGGACAATGAATCCTGAAAGCTGTAGGTGTTCTGGGCCAAATGCACACTCTGGCCGTTACCGCCGATCGATAGCCCGTTCGGCGAGCCGAAGTCCAGCCCAATGGCAGGGATGGTGTCGTCAAACTGAGGAACCGTGGCACCGATTTGCGAGTAGCTGAAGACTTTGCTTTGGTTGTAAATGCCGAGCGTGCGATGGAACGCAAGCTCCGCGCGGTTGACCAGAGTGGGGCCGAAAATGTAGGTGTGAGTCAGAGAGAAATTGCGGAAATTGTTAGTAAGGTCAACTGGAAAACCGGGGCAGTGGCTCCGCCGATGTTGGCTTGAGGGATGCTGAATGTAGTGGTGCTGTCTGAGAAGAAAAAGCGCCCCTCCAACTTGCTTTTGGATGAAATCTGCCAGTCGGCGTTGGTCATAAACTGGTTTTCCGAATACGGGCAAGAGAAGCTAAACGCCGAAAAACCCTGTACCTCGAAGTTCTTGCTGGGATCAACGGTCTGCGGGGTTGGGATTACATACTGCCCGTTGGGCAGCTTCATCTGCAACAGGTTCAGCGCTACAGGATTAATATTCGAGCCATCGCTGGCAATGGCCGGGCCGACGCCACCAAGAGCGTCCTGGATTGCCCCGCGTTGTCCGGCGAAGAGCTGGCCGAGGGCGGTGGCCGAACGATCATCGGTAATCGGCGGAGAAGTGGCAGAGCTGGAGCAGTTAACATCCAGGCCATTGCGCTGGCGGGTTCCCTGATAGGAAGTAAAGAAGAAAAGTTTATCGTGCTTGATGGGGCCACCGAAGTCGAAGCCGAATTGGTTCTGTTTCAGGACGGGGCGAGGCTGGCCGGCGGCGTTGCGGAAGAATGTATTGGCGTTGAGGTCTTCGTTGCGGAGGAATTCCCATGCGGCACCATGGAAATTGTTGGAGCCACCCTTGGTGATCACGTCCACATTGGCCCCGGCGTTTCGGCCGTATGCGGCGTCGTATTGGCCGGTTTGCACCTTAAATTCCGCAATGGTGTCTGGATTGGGGATGCCGACGCCGCCGCTAAAATAGCCGCTGCTTTGGAGGTCGTTGATGCCAACTCCATTCATTTGCACGTTGTTGTCGGCTTGGGTGCCCCCATTGGAGGAGATGGGGACTCCACCCATCCCAAGATTTCCTCGGCCGATCGCACCGGCATCGTTGACATCGGCAGCCACTCCGGGGTTGAGGGAAACGATCTGAGTATAATTCCGGGTTACGAGCGGGAGGTCCTGCACCTGCTCGCCGGTTGTGACATGGCCCAGGGTGCTTGATTCGGTCTGTAGTTGCTCGGTGGAACCCTCGACCATGATTCGCTCGGAGACCTGGCCGACTTCGAGGTGCAGATCCAGAGGCGTAGCTTCGGTTACGGTGACCTTGATGTTGTGAGCGCTCAGGGTCTTAAAGCCGTCCCGGGTAACTTGCACCTCGTAAAGTCCTGGCAGGAGCGCAGGGACGACGTAGGCGCCTCGGGAATTCGACGTGACGATGCGGGCTTCGCCGGTGGCTTGACTGGTTACGAGAATCCTTGCGTCGGCAACGGATCCGCCGGTGGCATCGGAGACAATTCCGGAAATCGCTCCAGTGCCGGAGGTCTGTGCGGCGCCGCGAGGCGCGAGCGACAGCGGCACAAGGAGAGCTAGGAACGCGGCTGTCCTGGAGAACGTGAATAAGAGATTGGTGAATTTTTCGACGTTCATGTGTTTCCTCCCAAGATCAAACTTGCCGAGCATCCCCGCCTGGCGGCTTCACTCACCCGCCTCGCGGAGATCCGAGTTCGGGTGGTACCAGCGATGATCGGCGCGGTCTTCTTCTTCGCTGCGCCGGAGCAGTTTCAAAGCGCGCGATGTTTGCGTATGCGCGCAAGCGATCAGAATCGCGCCGAGGAGCGATACGGGCGCGACGTAGGAGCCTCCAAACGAGGGACTGGCGACGGAGGCGAAACAGGATTCGTCGCAGACACGAGCGATGGGAGTGGTTTCGCTATCGGTGATGCCGAAGGTGCGGACGCCCTGCTTGCGAGCGCGTTGCGCGGCCTCGACAGTGTCTCGCAGGCACTGGCCGAAGCTGATGGCGATGAGGAGATCGCGCGAATTGAGCGTGCGCACGCGACGCTGGACATTGCCGGTGCTGCCGATAGGAGCTTCGGCGGCGAAGCCGAGGGTCATCAATCCGTAAGCGAGATACCAGCTGAGGGCCGCGGCGAGATCGATGCCGATAATCAGGATGCGGCGGGCTTTCTTCACTTGTTTGGAGAGAGAGACGATACCGGCGGAATCGACGGTGGATTGCAGCGCCTGGAGATTGCGGAGATCAAGCTCCATGTTGTGGCGAACGCGGTCGGCGACGGTACGCTTTTCCTTGGAGGCAGCTTTCAGAACGGTGTAGGGAGTGAGGCGCGTGACGAAGTGGGTGCGGAGGTCGGCGAGAAACTCCGCGAATTTGCCGTAGCCGAGA
>WNFR01009105.1_pt1 | contig 20533 bp, 31 predicted proteins | sample 5400221 | NCBI WGS metagenome assembly WNFR01 (sample SAMN13153357, study PRJNA577476) | soil metagenome | isolation source: 40 cm soil under Madrone tree | place: USA:California | collected 2016-06-14 | reverse complement strand
AACGTCGAAGGAACGCGCAACGTCTTGGCGGCCGCGTGCGCCACCGGCGCGAGCATCCTCATCTATACCTCGAGCGGCTCCGTGTCCCTTCGACGAACGCGGCTCTGGCTGTGGCCATGGGAGCAGCGGCCCGAGTTTGTTGTGCAAGCCTTCAACGACAACAGCCGTCTGCCGACGCGCCCCGAAGAGATGTTTTCCAACTACGCCGTATCCAAGCTCAAGGCTGAACGGCTAGTCCGGGAGGCCGATCGCACGCTCTCGGGGTGTGGGAGGGTACAGGGTCAACAACGACTCCTTCGTACCGGATGTCTGCGCCCGGGGAACGGCATCTATGGTCCTGGCGGAGATATTCTGTGCGGCGCGTATCTCGTGCGCCAGGTCAACCCGTCCTGGGCGCAGGACACCCTTCAGAACTTCATCTATGTCGAGAACGCCTCACTCGCCCATTTCTGCTACGAGCGGCGCTTGATCGAGAAAGCTCAGGGCTCCCTAAATCCCGACATCGGTGGGCAGGCGTTCTGCATCGTTGACGACGGCCCACCCGTCACGTATGGGGATGTGTATACCGTCCTCACCACTCTCACCGACGGTCGGACCGTTTTCCCTCGTCTGCCTGCAACCACCATGCTCATGGTCGCCTACGTGTTCGAGTGGCTACACGTCGCGCGGTCCTTAATGGTATCATCATCGAGTCCTGTCTTACGTTACCTCGCAAGGGTTATACCAGCCCCAAATGGGGACCTCATTAATCTCCAACCTTCGCTTTTCTTTCTCACCATGGCACACCTCATTTGGGATGATTCACGCGCCCGAGCTTCACCAGAGAATGGTGGTCTGGGCTATGAACCTCAATGGACGACACTCAGTGGGCTGTGCAAGCTTGTGGAGGAGCACAATAGAGCGGAGGGCCGCTTTGAAACAAGGTCAATGATCGGTGGGATAAGCTTTGGATTTAGATGGCGTGCAGCAGAGAGGTGAGTGAGGTGCTCGGTACCATCGATGGCGTACCTCGAAATGCACCCGCTGTCCGAGCCTATTTGTAATAGCTTGTGTTTGTCTCGTCCCCTTGGAAGGAAATAAAAAGGTGGCCATCCGCGAGGGTCAGCCTTCAGATTGTAAGATTGAACTAAGCGGGCAAGGTCAAGCGTAGCCTCGTGTGATATTTTGGGTCGACGGCCTCTAAAATTTTCGATTGTAGTTAGCGGTTGGCTTAATTTTCAAGTTAAACTAAATTCGTGATTGTCGTACTGAGTGTAAGATGAAAGCAATACGGGGTGTATGAGGATAAGACACTGCCACAAGTGAATCAAGGACAGAGCGGACTTAGGTATAGCAGTAATAATGTAGGGGATTGATGCAAATACATACAAGGCAATGGATCTAAATCAAATGACTCTTTGTGCGCTTCAAGGTTTCGAGTCGATGCTGTAACCAGCCAGCGACATTGTAGAGGAGGATGCTGTTAAGGACCCCACGGTCGCTTTGGTCACAGACGTGGGATTCGGCGTTCCTGGCACCCAGTGCACGTTTGGCGGTGTTTCGGGTCCAGGGGTGATGGGTCGCGATGCTGCGGGTGTCGGAACTTGAGACCGATTGTGGACAAGATGCGCGCGAACGAGGTGGCCAGCGGCGAGTGCGCTGAGGAGAGAGAGCTCGCCTGCCATCACCGCAGCGGCAATGATGCGAGCCAACTGTTGTGCATTCTGACCAGGTTCCGTGGGATGTGCGCCTTTGATACCAAGCATTTCCAAAACACCCTGCTGAGGAGCGAGGACGGTACCCCCGCCCACGGTACCGACTTCTATGCAAGGCATTGTAATCGTTACAAGAACATCTTTGCCTTCGTTCGTCCTAGCGTTTGCGTAAACACACAGTTCTCGATAGGATAAAAGCGACTCACAACTCCATCAAAGTCATGCAGTTGGACGATTCCACATTTTGTGCTGGATCTTGACCAGTGGCAAGAAATATCGCAGTCAAGATATTTGCAGCGTGAGCATTAAAGCCACCGACTGAACCTGCCATTGCACTGCCAACTAGGTTTTTCTTCGTGTTGAGGTTACACAGCGCTTCTGGAGTTGTCTTCAAAACCGATTTGACGATATGTCCCGTAATGATTGCCTCAGCGACTACACTCTTGCCGCGTCCCTCAATCCAATTAATGGCCGCAGGTTTCTTGTCCGTGCAGTAATTACCAGAGAGAGCAAGAACAACCATTTCAGGGAAATACTTGTTCATGGCTTCAAGAGCCTTCTCGGTACCCTTTGAGATCATGTTCATGCCCATTGCATCGCCAGTGGTCGTAGCAAATCGCACAAATAATGTCCGGCCGGCCATGGCAGCCTTGAGCTTCTGCAGCTTAGCAAAGCGTGACGTGCTCTCGAAAGCTTCCTTGAGTATCAAACTACCTTCTGTTGAATCAATCCAAGCCTTGGCAGCAGCTGCGAGGGCAATGGAGGGGAAGTCGATTGCGGGACCCCGAGTCATGCCATCGTAAACGACAACTGTAGCGACACCACCTCCAGCATTGAGCGCCTTGCAACCACGAGATGTTGAGGCAACGAGCGTGCCCTCTGCTGTCGCCATGGGAATTGGGAACATTTCGCCATCAACTTTGAGAGGACCTGCGATGCCAAGAGGAAGGGGAATGTAGCCAACAACATTCTCACAGCAGGCTCCCATGACACGAGAATAATCATAGTGTGACATTGGTATATCGGAATGCTCCAGTGTTTTGGTCCTGGATGCACGGGCTGTAACGGTACAATCAGTATAAGTCTGGTAACGGAGGGTAGATACACGCACAGATTAAAGCCCTTCGGATCTGAACGGCGCGTTTCAGGTCGCCCAAAACCTTCTCCAGGGCATACGCCTGAATTTTACCGTTCTGTGCCAAAAGGATAACTTCCTCGTCGTTGAGCGACGAGAGCGATGCCGATACTGGTCGAGGACCATTCTCAAAGATGTTGATACACTCTTCAAGAGAACGTGTGGGCATTGAAGTCTCCTTTCTGTCAGGCTCTTCATCCTGCGAATCTGATTCATCACCTGTTCTGAAAGTAGATTGCTGCGCCTTGAGCCTCTCATCAACCGAGTCAAGTAGTGAAGAGATTCCATTGACAGAAGGCGGTCTCCGAACAGCTGGAATAGGAATGGGTCGAACGATCGCAGGTGCCGTAGAATATGCAACCTCTTCCGTTCGAATTTCTGGAATAATGGAGACAGTTGCAGAGACGGTGGAGGAAACCGCTGGTTGTTTCTCCTGGACTCGGTCTGCATGGAATCGCACAGCCTGAGCCGGTTGGACACTGCGAGTTGAACCAGTACCGGTGGAAATACCCTTGAGTAGGTAGCCGTTTAGCGCAACACTGACGCCAAGAAGGAGAACGATCCATTTCGACAAGATCGGATCGCCGACGAGCCGAGTCCATGAGGACATGAAATTATCAATCATGTCATCTGCATCGCGGCCTTTGGCCTTGGACTCCTTGTGAAGGTAGGCCGAGATGACGGGAACCATGCGCACGTGAACCGGCGCAGAAAGGCGAACGATTAACTCCGATCCGTCATGAAGTGCTGCAAGATGAGAGAGGGTGTGCTGAATGGAAGGGTTGGTGATGTCCACGGTGCGGAAGCCAGGTACAACGTCCTTGACGAGTAGAGAGCTTGGTTCCGGTCGAAGGCGGGCTACCGCCGCCCCAGGAGTGAATGGCGCACAGAGATTCAATAAATGGAGAGAGAGAAATGAGACGATCTACAAGAATTAGCTGTTTCGGACTAGGATGAAAGGAAATGCGCGCACGAGGAGTAATTTCAAGCGAGCAACAGGATTCTCTTCTTTTCCGTCTTTCTCCTCCTTGGACTGCGACTTGAGTAGTGAGCCCTTTACGCCCAACAATGCAGCCGAGGTCCGCTGACGTAAACTGAGTTTGGGCATTTGGAGTTGGCCATTCACAACCATAGGGGGCTTTACGGCTGACATGGAAGACCGACGCGACGACAAGGCACGAAACATCTTGATGCGGCGCACCTGCAACAATAGGTTATTGTGTAAGTGTCAACCATAAGACGGTACGAGACAAGATTAGACAAGACAAGGCCCCCAGATTTCACGTGATATCCGACTTGAATTGAGACGCACCTCTATCATCACACTAAGAATAGCGACGTAGAACGTAGCCGTTGCCGCGCAGTCTACTGTCAATAACAAAGCGGCGAGAGCGCAGAATTCCTTGAGCCCGCCGACCTTGCTATATGCGCCAATGAGAAGTACAGCAACCTCAAGCACATAGTCCCGAACGATAATGTTTCCGACCTTGTCGAGCGCCTCCATGATGAGGTCTGGGGCTGGCTTCATCTGACCGCGAAGACGCCCTTCTTGAATGGCGGGTTGCATAAGATGAGGGTGACTGAATACGGTGCGAGCAAGTCGCAGGGGCTTCTCGAATCCAACTGTGCAGACCAAGAAGGGCAGGGCTTCAATCAGGCTTACGGGATCAAGAGGGATTCGTAGGTAGTTCGCAACGGGCAAGGCGACCATGAATGAAAGTGTCGAAGATGACAGGATTGCAGTCGTCAACCAGAAGTTTGAGCCAAGACTGCGAGACGACAAGAAAAGACGAATAAAGGTCGTGTGCATGAGCACATACCCTGCAAGAACGAGCAGGATGTCCAGATTATCAGCTTTCTGATAAAGCACACCCTGTTAGTCTATTTGTGTAAGGCAATAGGCTTGCACTGACCTTGGTAAGGTCCCAAAAGCGGACTACCAGAGTGCGCGCAGCATACACGACCCACTTGCCGCTCTTCATCTCCGAGACGGTCTCATGCTCTGGATTATCAACGAGATATTTGATTGGACCAAAGTCGTCTGAAAAGAGAGTGCCTTGCTTTGCAAGAGCGTTGATGAAATCCTTACGACTACCGGCCGTAAAAGAGAGAGTTAGTGACTCGGATCTTGGAACATCCGAAAGGGTGGAGGTGAAACAAGTTGTTTCTCCATCTTGCTCTCTTGAGATAGAGTAACAGATATTCGGGTATAGATTCCCAGAGACAGTATGGAAACGATGAGTGAGGAAGTGCGTTATATTCTCCAAGGAGCTTGCAACCTGTGAAGAAAGCCTCGAGTTCTCGGAAATCTGAACAAAGGGATTGGTATGCATATATAAAAAAACACAAGAGTAAATGAAGTCTACCTTCTTTGCTGTCCTAGCATCAAAAGACATGACTAATTGCTGAAGATCGACGGCGGTGACGTGTGGGTGGTGAGGAAGTGCGCTGTACCATTCGCTCTCCTGAACGGTGGCCCAGTTGCCATTGCGCAAGAGTGCATGAGACGGGCGTAAGGGTGGGAGCAAACTTGGGGCGAAGAAAGAAGAATGTTTGATGGAGGAGAGGACATGGAAATACGCGAGCGTGGCGAGAACGAAAAAGAACACGATTGTTTCTATGGGTGAGGATGCAGCGTGGATCGAAATTGGGCGAATTAAGGCCCTCATTGTGGGTAAACCGTAGGCGTACCGTCGGGGCCAAGATTACGAGCTGTTGGATGGGGTCAACGCTGGTTACGAAAAGTGGACACGGTGAAACGCAAGACTGACAGGGCCAACAAGTAACAAGTAATAACGATTCTACGAGCCGAAGAAAAAAAGAACGAAAATATTGGATGAAGAGTCGTACGATTGCGAAGGGAGAGAAAGGCCAGGCCAGGGACATAACTGGCCATCGCCATATTTATTTTGTTTAGGCGAGTGACAAAGACCCCGGAAAGACTGTACCGCCACAGTCCTCAGGCCTCACCCGTCGCTATCGCAAATTACGACAACTTCCCTACAACCTACAGGTTAGCCACTACCGTAGCCACCACCTGTCTATGATCCGTTTTTCTCGCCCCTTAACAAACGAACCACGTCCGGCCGTTTACATGACCACCAGTTATGATTTTGGCAGCCTGTTCGATACACAGTAGATTCTCGAGCGCCGAACAAGCTCTGATCTCCCTCTCTCCTACAGTAGCTACAATGTCATATATACCGGTATCCTGCATTCATAGTCACCGAACATTGCGGAAGCAATCCGGAAGCGAGATTGCCCGGTGGCGTTATTCGGTCATCGCTGTTCCTGAACGAATCCATGTTGGCTTCCAGCTTCATCATGAACTCTAACCAGATAACGATGATCTAAGTTCCACATAGGGTACGGATTTCCCTGAAGCTTGGCCTCGTCGCTTCCTTCGGTTATTTCGGTTTTCGATGAATGAGACTGACGTGCACACGGTGTATTGCATATCATGAGAGGCTGTGTACATGGTCAAAACAAACAAAACCGCATCGAGTACGAGACACGAGACGATCACTGTACAGATTCAGTATACCCATGCCACAAAGTGAGTAATAATAATAAATATGAGACTTACAAACGTCAGCGCTGCACCCTTCGTCTTCTTCTCGCCACCCAATTCGAAACTACCAGAGGTACTCAGTCATAGTATTAAAGAGACAGAGTCGGCGGAAAACGCACTGCTTGCAGCGCTTGAGTGAGAGTTGCATCTTGTACTTACAAACAGTGCACTCCAAACGCAAGACAACCTTCTTCGTCGTCTTTGCCTGATCATCGACCATCACTAAATATATCAACGTTACATCTTACTCCAGACGTGAACTTACCTTCTTATGGAAGACGGGCTTGGTCTGCCCGCCGTAACCTGATTGCTTACGGTCGTACCGACGCTTCCCTTGTACGGCGAGCGAGTCTTTGCCCTTCTTGTATTGTGTCACTTTGTGGGGGCTATTAACGAGACGCATGTTAATCGAACCATGAAGGTGAAAATAACCCGTGACATACGTGTGCTTTCTGCAGTCCTTGTGGGCACAGTCTATTGGGGAACGATCAATTGCCCTTCCTTGAGCGTTACAGACCATACTCACATGTCCGGCGTGTTCTAAGTTTCCAATACTATCAGTCGTCTGCAAAAATCATCGCCGATAACAAAGAACACACTTTGGAATGTTAACCATTTTGAACGGCAGCAGATGTTACAGCTTGTTAACTGTTAACTAGTCGAGTGAGTTTCGTGTCCCGGCATCTTCCGGTGGCTTGCAATAAACTGCTCAGTTCCTCGCCAGAATTCAATCGCCGCTCAAGCGCTCAAGCTTGAGCGGCGATTGGCTGGCGGCTCAAGGTGGAAAAGTCCGTGGAAAAGTCCAGTGGTGGCCAAATGTTAAAGGAAACGGGAAAAAAACGAAAGTTCGGGTTACAGGAAAGACAGGAAAGAGAAAGGGATGTACATGATATCAGGCCCGTACTATTTTGAGTCGACATCACCCGCATGACTCTGGTAGTCCCAGTGTCGGTGGTGTTTGCAGTGTTTACTCACACGCAGTCGCTGTGCAGTGCGGAAAGACCCCAGCAAGGAGAGTAAGACGCAAAATGACGGTTGCCCTACCAACTTGGATAAGCAACAATAATTCTAAGTGTCTTGAGGCTGCCTTTTTTTCGGAAGGCATCATGAAATATAGGCATGCTTAGTGAGCCAAGTGGCGAATTTCGAATATTAGGGACGGTTAGCCCACGATTGCCAGTTTACGTCCCTTGCTTGTTTTCTTCCGCAGAGGAAGTAATAAACGTGCTCTGCCTGCTCTAACTTTTTCACATCGGGCAAAGTAAATACGTACGCTTACGTCGTACTGAGTACCTCGTTCGTTTAGAAGGATACATGTGCTTCAAGCAGAGGAAAACAAGTTCTTCACAGCGTATGCGAAAAGAATCCGTGCCCAGGGGAGGGTGACAACGGTTCCGGAGAGCTGAAGAGCTCGTATAAATTTGCAGGGAGAACAGCCCGCCACGCATCGCTGATCAGTCATCAATCTCCGGCCGGGTCTTGAGCGCGGAGTCTGGCCTCTGCAAAGACATGGCAGCAACTTCATCCGGAGTCTTGAAAACCGTAGACTGGCTGAACTTGTTATCGCAAACACGTCGAAATTCCTCAACCCGCGGAGAGCTGATATCTTTTAGGAATGACCACACATCAAGTGCGGTCTGTAGACAACAGCATTGAGTTGATACACTCGTTGGAATAGCCATCGATGGCTTACTTTGAGAGGGAGGTCTACCTCTGGATTCAGAGTTCCAAATACTATGCCCTCAACTTCATCTCTCGGACCTCCAAGGATCCGCAGGGCCTTTGCTGCTCCTAGCACAGCCTCAGCCTTGCTGGAGTGCCGTTGCAAGTACTGTACATTGTAGGTTTCTGACGACATCTCATCAGTAACTTGGTTCGCCAAGGCATCAGATATCACCGTTCCGACTGGAGCGGAGGGCGGTAACGAAAGGGACCCATCTAAACATAGAAGAATCAGCGCGTCTCACCATGGTATGACGGAAGGACAAACATAGTTTCCGGAGGTGGAGATATCGAACATGAAGCTCGGGATGATCAGCGTCGAGAACTTTGGCGTGGCTGAGAGCCCGAACTGCTTGTAAGTACTTGCCTGGAGTATATTAGACCAAAAACAGTCTTAGTTGTATGAGACACACCCCGTCGAACAGCGACATCATATATCGAGATCCACAGATCAATATTACTTATGGACAGTCGTAGTAGAGGACATAGCAGCTTCCATGCGCGCTCTAGTGGCTCTGAGCTTGTTAACAGCTTGATGCCATCTGGGTCCTCATCTTTTATGGGCGCTAAATCGAGACCCTTGTCTTCGTTTGGTGCTGCTGCTGCCAGTACTAAGAGTTTTAGAGGCGATTGCCGATGCGTTGTGAATGACTTACTTTTCTTCAGCTCTTCCTGCTTCTGCTGTGCCTTTTTAGCTTTCTTCTTCGCCTTCTTCTCTGCTTCCGCAGACATTCCTGAGACACAAGATATGGTCGTGCACCCGCTGTGAAGAGCCAGAATCTTACCAGTGGATAAAACATCTTTTGCGAGAGATGGTTTGTCAAACAACTGAACGTAGATCTGTGCCGACAGATCGAGGACTTAATTAGTTCTCACTAGCGATACTCGACGTATGGTGGTCCATACCTGTGATGCCGATATAGCGGAATGAATATATGCAGGATGAGACCAAAGCCGATCCTCCCATGAGAGGAGGCTGCAAAAACAATCAGCGATAACGTTAGCGGATGTTGAACCACGTACTTCAAGTAGATATTGATTGTGAACTTTCGTAGAGAATAACCATGAAAATCAAACTGGTCGTCTTCGAACTCCTCAAAAACCTGTTCATGTATCAATCAGCAATCAGGGTGGTGACCACACTATCAAGTCAGCGCCAGGGCTCACAGCATCTTTCTGACCATAAGACATCGGAATCAAAAAACAAAAAAAAAGTAAGAGGCACGGCACAGTACCTTCGTGAACAGGCCAAAGGTGTCATTAGCTTCTTCAATGAGACCAGCTCTGAGCTTGTACTTGGCCGATTTTGTGTTCAAAAAGCGATCTTGGCCATCCAGGAGTCGGGCTTCGTTGACTGCGGATGAGGCACCATAAGGATCTCCCAAGCGTTTCAAGACGCGGCCCCTTAGTGTGTGGAGCTCTGGGAGGGTTGGCGTGTGGGTAATGGCAGTAGAAAGGAGAGACAGGGCATGAGAATGGCGATTAGTATGTGAAAAGTGCTGGGCGAGGAAGTACAATGTCCATAGGTACATTGTTGGAACATCACAGTCCAACGTAGCCACAGTGTCTCGAGGCTCATCCGGGAGGCGTCCTTCTTCTAGTACCTGTCGGTAGCCGACGACTGAGTCCTCGATAATGGCAAGCTTTTGAATGTCATGATATAAAGGCTTCAAATCGACAAACAGAGAGGGTATCCCTTTGCTCAGGCCCTGCAACAGGTACATATTCGCCAGTGGCTTGAAGTCATCCACTGAGATTCACATTGGAAACAAGTTAGGTTCGCGTGCAAGGCTGTGACCCACCTGAGGCAACCATCAACTCCAGTCGTTTTGGCGTCAAGGTACGAGGGTTCTGCAGCGAAAATTCCCTCAATAGGTGCCGCGTTTTTGGACGGTCGACATCTGGAAGGGCTCCTAGGAAGAATCAAAACACCGAGTTTAGTTGACTGTATTGAAAACGACAATAGATCGGATGAAAGTCACCAAGGTCGATATTTTTGCTGCCGAAGAAACCGTAGTAGTAACTCGTATTATCTGGGTTGCGTTCTATGAGGGCTCGCCAAGCTTGTTCAGCACCCGCTCCTGGTCCTTGCTTTGATAATATTCGCGCTATCAGGCCAGAGACGATCATTCGGCGTGGGTGTGCTTCGAGTATAGGCCATACCTCTGGTTTCCATAACAGCAACCCGATCCACGATAGTCCTAGACTTTACGTTCAAGTCTAGAAGTGTGAGAGCCTCAGACAATTCTCCCCTTTCCTCCAAGATTCGGACGTGGTAGAGTAACAGATCTGATTGTTCTGGATCGTAATCTGGCACGTTCTGACAACATATGGGAATGAGAAATTAGCGAGAGGTGGTTATATCACGTGACAGACCTTTAAGGAGCGTTCGTACTGTTCTAATACTATCTTGGCTTCTGCAAGGTTGCCATTGAGGTGATACGCTAATGCGAGGCCAATCCAATTTTGCCGTAAGTTGGGTCGGAGTTTTAAGAGGAGAAAGCGAATGTCTATGAGGCCGTCATAAAGGCGAAGCTGTGTCTGGAGATGTGCAGCGTCCCGCAGGATGTTCAGATTGTCCTGATTCGTATAGAAAGCAACAAGTAGAATCAGGTCTTCGGTCATATTTTGCACATAAGAAACAGAGGGAATGAGAGAAAGCTGCGCAAGACTAGCTAATCGCAGGGACTTCATCATCGGCAGAATGTACCGCCACTAGGAGGTGCAGAAACATACCCAAACGTACGGTCGAATTGGACTTACCTTGTCAAATCGGAGAGCTTGGGTATAGGACTTCAAAGCCTCCTCGTAATTTTTTTCACCTTTCTGAATGAGACCAAAGACGTGCCAGACGATGTGGGAAGTCAAGTCCAAGCGAACGCCTTTCTTGACAAGTTCAAAACCCTCCTCCCTCTTGCCCATATGGGTTAATATGAGGCCCTTCATACATAAGGTTTCTGGTAAGATTACCACCTATCAGACTGACTTGTCCATGCTAAGGTTGTACGGACCTCCGTGCTCCGGAAATTTCTTGAGGATCTGATCGGCAGTCTTTTGACCTTTCTTAAGTTGACGAGTCTCATAAAGATTCAACAACTCGCGAAACAACGATGATTCCTTCGAAGGAAGGGCCCTTTTGGCAGGCGTCGGAGTCATGATTGAAGATAGGGTTGAGTGCAGGCGCGTGTGCCAGACGGAGGTGTGATGGGCGAGGGCGAAACACTGGTAAATCAGTGATTACATAATCAGCCAACACGTCCACACAACGCGAGTCGCGTCGAGTCTGCTGCAACGCGCCATCTTTCTTTCCCTCTCAGCAGCGCAATGGTAGCTCAGACTCGTGGAGCTGGACAAGCCTCTCTTCAGAAGCTCAAATTTCACGACAAACTTGTAGGGAAGGGCCTTTCAACGGATGTTCTTCTAAAGAAGTTGAAGAATCTCCATACCCAACTCGCCGAGCTTGATCAAGACCGCGTCGACACAGCTACCCTCGCGACAGTCCGCAAGGAGTTGACCCACAATACCATTCTCCTTCATAAAGATAGGGGAGTCAGAGCCCATGCTGCTTGCTGTCTGGCCGATATTCTCAGACTTTTTGCCCCCGACGCCCCTTATACACACAATGAACTTCGCGACATCTTTCAATTCTTTTTCCGTCAACTCTCCACTGGTTTACGGGGCTCGGACTTCCCCTACTACAATGAGTACTTTCATCTTCTTGAGTCATTGTCGACAGTGAAGAGTGTCGTTCTTGTTTGCGATCTTCCAAACTCGGAAGAACTGATGGTCGATATCTTTCGTGACTTTTTCGCCCTTGTTCGCCACGATCTCTCCAAAAAAATCGAGCTTCATATGGCGGATATTTTGGTGGCATTGATAGATGAGGCTACCTCACTCCCATCTGAGATGATGGATATCATAATGGCGCAGTTCCTCGATAAGAACGTGGTGCGTATATATCTCCTCTATTATTTATGCATATACCATCACACTAGTTGCTGGGTCTCACCATGTCGCATTTTATCAATCAATCTTTTCTCCGATAATTACTGACTGCTCTCACTCAGGGATTAGATAACCCCGCATTTCGCTTGGCAGTCCAAGTCTGCAACAACACATCAGATAGGCTTCAACGACATGTTTGTCAATATTTTACGGAGATTATTGTCCAACACGCGCCAGACGAAGAACTCGACGATATTCGAAAAGCGCACGAACTCGTGAAACAGCTTAACAAATCGTGTCCCTCTCTTCTTCACTTGGTCGTTCCCCAACTGGAAGAAGAGCTGCGGGTAGAAGATCTGTCACTGCGTATCATGGCAACTCATGCCCTGGGAGAGATGTTTGCAGATAAAGGAGGAGCTGATCTTGTGCGGAAGTATCCAACGACGTGGAACTTTTGGAATCTCAGGCGAAACGACAAGGCTTCTGCGGTCCGCCTGGCCTTTGTGGAGGCCACTCACGGACTAATGGTTGGCCTCCCCGAACAAAGGGACTTCATAGAAGGTTCGCAATCTCGATTATTCTCCAGCGTTCAAAGTTCATATGTGGAGCACAGAGGCATTGAACGCCAAGTTACTTGATCCTGATGAAAAAGTCAGAGCTGCTGTCTGCAAATCGTATTCGCAGTTGGACTACGAAACAGCCTTACACCACGTCTCGGAACCACAGCTACGGCGTGTTGCTGAACGAGGTCTTGATAAAAAAGTAGCTTTCCTTTCCTTGTTACTCATGGTGTCGTTCACGAAGTCTCAGCATTCTGTTCGTATTGAAGCCCTCAACAGCATCGGGAAACTATACAGCATCGCCTATCCCGAAATGTGAGCATTTATATCCGCTCACGGCAATGGTCTTATTTGTGTAAGTGAGAACGGCGACCAGGGTGCAATCAGACAGTTTTCTTGGATCCCAGAATCTCTTCTTCAGATGAGTCAATCACAGGAGGTCAAGTAAGGTTGCCTTATGTAATCTTGAGTCTACCCATTGACGGTCTGTGTCCAGGGTCGCCGCCGAAAACGCTTTAGCCGATTACATCTTCCCCCTCCTCGCGTCGTCTATAAAAGATCCCGAGATGGAGGAGCCCATTTGGACGGACAGGCTTCTCACAACGATGAAATTCCTCAACGAGAGATGTATGAGCTCTCTTATCAGCTTTTCTGGTCTTAAGATCGCGCAAGTACAGTCTAACACCCTGCTGTTTCTTCGCTGAGTGTAGATATAGTCGTCCATCCATCTATGAACGTTATCTTCAGTGTTGCAAAGATAATAACGTAGGTCTGATTTCCGGGTGACGATCATGTGCAGAACATTAAATGCTTGGGTAGGGTGGTATCATCGATGAAAACGAGGAGGAAACAATCCGCAAGTTCAATGCTTGTGTTCAAAGGCTTTCATGTACGTGCTGTTGCCCTACATTCACATGCGTTGACTTCTCGACTCTCCTTTAGCAACGTTCCCCGAACCACAAAGAGCTGCCGATGATCTACGCGCATTTGCTAAGTTGAATGAAGGCCGCCTTTATAAGCTTCTGGAGACTTGCATGGACACACAGACCAGCCTCAAATCCCTCATCAAAACATCAGTGCGATCCTTTGTCTGACTATGGTGTCTTGCCTGCTCACCACCACTCCAGCGGGAGTTTCTCCGACGCATAGAGCAGTCATCTGCGGGGATACTCCCGACCTTTTCTGTATTTCTGCGAAGGGCGAGCCTTCGTCTAATAAATCAATCATCGATCCCGTCTCTATTGCGATACTTGCAACGAGGCGACTCCACCGGTGATGGTTATGGTACCAGTCATCAGCAGCTTATCGCAAACAATGCGCACGCAATATTGACCTCTATCTCCAAGCACTGTCCGATCCTTTATAAGGCCCATCTCGGTGAGTTGACGAAAGCCATTGCTGACGAGAGGAACTCGCGACTTGTCGGAGTCTGTCTCCAAGCCCTGGCTGCCCTCGCAAGATGGGACAAAAGTTTCGCACCTGGTGACAAGTACAATTTCAACCCTCCTTTCATGCCACTTCATCTAATCATCTCTGGAAGGCGGACCATCGAGCGAATCGAGCGATTTGCTCTGGAGTCCGATCATCGACGAGCCAAATTTTCTGCCAGATTGCTTGCTACATTACAAAATAAGGAGAGCCTCTGTACAGACGTAATCGACGTACGAACATCATCTTATCGATTTCCTAATGATGCCCTAAATTCAATTCCTAGGCTATATCTGAAAATCTTGTGAACGCAGACGATCAAAGACTTGTTGCTCATACCGCAGTCCTTGCAGAACTCGCGCACACAGATCCGGATGCCTTCGAGAGTAAAAGTGAAGTTATCATGAACTTCATTGTAAAGCAGATTCTTATGGGTCCAAGTCCCCCGAATCTAGTCCGTGTTCTTTCAGTTTACCCGTCGTTTTTTCTCTAATACTGTGCGGGTAGGGCGATATGGATGTTGATGTCGAATGGGTAGAAAGGGCCGATGTACCTCCTTCCTTGAGCAAGAAAATCTTGGCTCTCAAGGTTTGCAGAAATCGCTGCTTGGCCCATGCTGAGTCGGATACTGCAATGGACATGGCAACGCCTGCGCTCAAAATGTTTTTCGCACTCTTGGAGAACGGAGGCTCATTTCATGGACAAAATGATGATGAGTTAGTTGCCAGGACTAGGCCTAGTCAGGCCAAGATCCAAGCTAACGGTATCAATCACAGTCCAAAGGTTAAAGCCCGCATGCGGCTTCAAGCAGCCGTGTCGCTATTGCACTTTTCGACCGTGCCGAAGTTCGCAGCCATCGTCACAAACAATTTCGTCACCCTGGCCATCATGATCCAGGTTTGTTTCGGCGTTGTACAATTCTTCCAGCGTTCATGGTGCTTGCAGGATCCTTGTTATCAAGTTCGTGACGAGTTCCTGCGCAAGTACATCTCTTTCGCGACCCATCAACGACTACCTCCTCACTTCAACGTGATACCCTTTTTGACCGTTCATGATCCCGAAGCAGATATCAAGAACATGGTCTGTGTGATCCCACTGCCCTTACTCGAAAGCTCATTATCTTCAGGCGAAAGCATACGTCTCTCTGGCATATCGTGCCTCGCCCCCAGGTTTTCTATTCCGAACACCTCACGACTGACTGAGCTAAGGACTACTCCACCCTAGGTACCAGGATGAACTATTTCGAAATGATCTTTGTCCAGTTCCTTCATCTGCTCGCACATCACCCCGATTTTTCTCTCACTCAGGAAGGTCTGCCTGATATGGCGAAGTAGGTCTACCCCTTATACGTTTATATGCTGTCCTCATACACGATCTTTTACACTAGATATATCGAGTTTTACCTCGAGTCTGTGGCTTCTGCAGAGAACATTTCGCTACTGTATCACCTGTCTGGAAAGGCAAAGACTGTCCGTGACTCAGAATCACATCTGTACAGCGAGGTTGGCCGACCTGTAGACTTGATTTCGCAAAGGAGGCTCACGGAATGTCAGAACCTCTATGCTTTGAGCGAGCTCGCTCAGCATATTATCAAGGATACGGCAAAGCGACACTCATGGACCCTGCAGAGTTTTCCCATGAAGGTTAAATTGCCTATGGGTATATTACGTCCATTGCCCAACGCGGAGGCGGCCAATAAGGTACACTATTGTTTATCACCTCGACGACTGACCTTCAACACGATGTTTGACACAGATTTTGAAACAAGTGTTCCTCCCGCAGGAGGCATTAGATTGGCTAAACAATCAGACAAAGTCAGCAAAAGCTAATACATCCGATGAACGGCCCAAAACTGTCCGGAAGTCTGGAGAAAAGCGCAAGAAAAACGGCGGTCGGACAAATGGATATGTAAAGTAAGTTTTCCGCATATGCTAATTTTTTCTGTGCCAATCATTTGTGGGTTAGGCGGCCACGGGGCAGTGGCCGTAATAGGCGTTTGGGAGACAGTAGCGATATGTCTGATGAACACCTCGACTCTGATCATAGCGAAGAGATCAGCGATGACAACATAAATGCCTCACCTGACATGCAATCGACAGTGACCTCGAATGATGATCATACAGAGAACCGACGACCCAGCCGAGATGCACGGACACGTGCGAAGGTTGCTCTCGTTCTTGACTTCACGGCTTACTCTAACAATCACTCACTCCAGGTGAAAATAAAGCAACACGTTCAAAAAAAGGTTGGAAGAAAGGGTTGAGACACTTGAAGTTTCTAATATATTGAGCTCATTTGAGCCGTCGTATTTAACACGTACTCTGCCCACTTTCTCTGAACCCTTATACTGTGTATTCCTAGTATTAGTATTTTTGTATCGTCACTATGCTATCTAGTTATCCATCCATTTTTCTGTCACTTTGTGTGCGTGTGCATTACAGGTAGAAATGAAATGATAGACCCAAAGTCAGGTGCCACATTACAGTGGTCCTCATATCAATTGGACCCAATGTACAATACCTGATTATGTATTTAGTTTTGTGAAAGTAAAATTGTGAAAGTAAAAAGAGAAAAGAAAGATAAGAAAGCAAAAGAAAGTGGAGTGTGAGAAGGAGAAGAAAAGTGGAGGTGGTGTGAAGCAACGGAGAAAGCCGACCGTGGCGTGGCGTGAGAATGATGCGGAAAGTCAAAAATCAAACTCTCGCAAGAGTCCTTTATATAGGATAGGACTGTGCAAGCCATCTGAGCACCCTCCTTCAATGGCGAACGTGCCAGAGATTATTGAGGACAAGAGTGTTGTCGTGATTGGCGCAGGTATGTTGGTAGTATCAAGAATATTTTATGTACAATGCATCTACAGTGCAGGTGTTATTGGATTGAGCACAGCCATCAAGGTCCAGGAAAGGGGAGATTGTTCTATAACGATTCTCGCCGAAAAGTTACCGACCGACTCAAAGTGCATCAAATACACAAGCCATTGGGCGGTGAGTTTCCATATCTTAATAGAAAGTGTGTTGTTGAGGGTGGCATAGGGAGCGCATCATGTATCTGCCGCTGCGGCTGGTGATCTGAGACAACAAAGTCAGTGCTAGTCTAGGTTCAATTACTGTTCGGAAAAAGAGAATTACCGATCTCAGGCATAGAAAGGGAAACATTTGACATCATGTGGGCATTATCGACCCCAGGTGGCGAGGCAGAAGGTTCCTTCTTGCGCGCACTACAAACCGAATACTACGTAGAAAAGGAGGAACATTCTGACCTCCTTTCCTTCTACCCTGACGTACGCCAGTCAGTTCAGAGAACAGCTGAGTTTGCCTATCTCGATCCAGTTTCGACGTTTGGAGGCTTCCGCATATGCATGCGTACCACATGCCGTTTCCGCCGTCTCTTTTACCACACTCAACATCAATACGCCTACGTATCTCCCTTACCTGCTTGCACGGTTCCTGAGTCGTGGTGGTCACATTGTGCGCGCATCCGTTCAACACATCGCACAGGTCTTGGAGGGTGGCGTGGAGGCGTTTACAGGAAGTAAATCCAAGGCGCGGAGTGTTGACGCCTTGATTATTTGCGTGGGACTTGGCGCACGCACTCTAGGGGGCGTAGAAGACAAGGACGTGTATCCCGTGCGTGGGCAGACAGTGCTACTGCGGGCTCCGTGGATCGAAGAGGGACGATCGTTGGTAGTAAAGTCGGGGGCAAAAACCTATATAATTCCTCGAGCGGATGGCACGGTAGGTCAATTTACTCCATCGTCCGGTTCGCGTCACGGTGAACTTGTTTCTACGCAGGTCATAGTGGGCGGAACAAGGGTAGCAAACGATTGGTATACCCGAAAGATGCCTAATGAGGTCCTTCTAATGATATATGGTCAGGTTTCCTCAAGCTCGCCCAGAAACAACCATCGACATCCTCGAACGCGGCCTCGCGCTGTATCCGAAACTCGCACCTCCCTCGGTACGCGATAAGCGTGAGCCGACTGTCGAAGACCTAAAACCACTCGTCATTGAAGAGGGCTGTGGCCTTCGTCCGGCGAGAAAGGGTGGGATACGTCTCGAATGCGAGTGGGTCGCCGTACCTGGCTCTGAGGGTCGCGTGGTGTCCGTGATTCACAACTATGGGTATGTTTTCCTCGAGAAGCGAAAACATTCGCTGATTCGTGTTGATAGTCATGGTGGATACGGTTTCCAAACCTCATGGGGCTCAGCCCGAGCCGCTCTAGACTTACTTGAAGACGCGTTTGCGAAAGACGAGCGTATAGTCGGTTGTAAAAAGCTTTCGTGAAATTTGAAATTTATTTTTGTACTGTTTCTGTTCAGAGACTATTACTGCATCGAAGGGACGCCAAACCACCACCGAAGTAGCTTGTATCTGCATGTGCTATCAGAATCAAAGTCAGCACGCCCAACGAAAGGGCGTTTGGAAAGGAGGAGAGGCATCCAGTGAACATCGTCAGGCCACATAGAGTCGTAAGGTATGGGAGAGAGAAGTGCGCCCGGTGCCAGTGGAGTCGTAGTTTCTTCGTTGCTAGCGGAGAACCACTCGGGTCGCATCTCCTCTGTCCTGAACAGGCCTGAGTGTCTGATCGTTGAGAGACGACGAGTAAAAGAGACAAACTCGATCAAAGTCCCACTATAGGTGTCTGCTCGATAAATCTCAATCTGAAATGCCCATTCTGGGCCACCTTTGGCGACAAAAAGCAACGTGCCAGAGTGTTCCAATGGGGCCTCAATGCCGCATTCCTCCTTCGGTGAGAAAAGGAGGTGAGGAGGGCGATCATGTATAGATAAAACTGCGATTGATCAAACCTTTAGTTCTCGAGCAGCCGCCTGAGCAGGAGATTCGCCTGCCTCTACTTTACCACCAAAACCATTGTACCTAGGCGTGCGCGTTCGTATTAGCGCATTTCACAGAAGGACGCGCAAACTCACCAGTGCGCACCGAAACCCCGCTTCTTGTATCCAAGGAGAATCTGCATTTGAGTATGAGAATTGAATGAGGAGGGTTCAAGTATGGATAACCTTCTGAGGTGGGCCAGGAGAGAAAATAAATGAATTTGTGTAGAGTTTCGTTGAGCTGAATGACAGCCAGTCGTGTTCACCCCCACTGGAGGTCTCTATATAGTCTAGGTCTGCACTCCATGTCAAACCGGGGGGCAGAGACGCGGCGGACGCGGACATGGTGGTCATGGGCGCGTGGTCATTGGTAAGCGCAACTGACAACTGACAACTATATATTCTATTCCTTGATCCATCATCCTTCACCTCCCCGAGGCTAGCGGATACTGTCCCAAGCCCGTTCCCTCCTTTTCATGCCTCAAGGTTCCAGCAAACGCGCAGCACCACCCTCTCCAGCTGGCGCGGATGCACGGCCGAGTAAGAGACAAGAAAGGAGCTCGTCTCCGGAAGAGGGCGAGCTAGATGACGTTGACCTTCCCGAATCATCAAGCATTCCGTCCTCGCACCTTCCTCCTGCTTCAGAAATACCTCCTCCTGTTTCAAGGTACTCCGTCAAGGTCAAGCTCCCTTTCAAGACAAAAGTGAATCCTCCTGCAGATCTCGATCCCTTGTCAGGTCTTCCTGAATGTTCTAAAGGTGGACTCGTGTCTGCAAGCTCTGATTGCTACCGGTTACCTATGCGACCTATGTTGGGTGGGAGGAGCCCTGACGTGGAAGCTGGCAGGGGAAATAGAGACAACGGGCCTTCTATGCCAGGCTCTCCTGACGGTGAGTATGGCCGACCTGGGAGGTCAAAAACTTGTGCTAGATCCCGGTCTGGGTCTTCTGCGCGTTCTTCATCTGGTTCTAGATCCTCGTCGAGAAAGCGGACCCATAGACTGCCGCCCCACCGCTTCGGTAGAAGTTCGCCCTCACCGTTACACTCTCGTCGTGACGGGACACCAGACCTCCGCGACTTGCGTGACCGTTTTGATAAACAGACCCACCTCCGTTATGACTCCGCCAGTAATCGGCGTAACGACGAGCGCGCCCAGTATAGGAGGGAACCGCCAGGCGACTACTACGCGGGCGACTACTATGATTCGCCAGGGCCATCATATCATGACTATCACGTCCGTGACCTGGAAAGAGATCGGTATGCCGCCCGGTATGAATCCACTCGTAGCCGGGCTGCTGATCACTACCGTCCGGTCTCACCGAGACAACTGTCCTTGCCTCGACGTCCACGCTCCCCGTCGCCCTATTCAGCTCGGACTCCTCCTCAACCTAGATTACCTCCGCCCCCCTCTCCCCCTTTATCCGAACTTCAAGTCCGTAATTCTTCAATCTCCATGCCGCTCCCAAAGAACCCCCCTCCACGTGTAGTGGCCCGTTCTCCGCTTTCTATGCCAGGCTCTCCTGACGGTGAGTATGGCCGACCTGGGAGGTCAAAAACTTGTGCTAGATCCCGGTCTGGGTCTTCTGCGCGTTCTTCATCTGGTTCTAGATCCTCGTCGAGAAAGCGGACCCATAGACTGCCG
>WNFR01003997.1_pt1 | contig 20534 bp, 21 predicted proteins | sample 5400221 | NCBI WGS metagenome assembly WNFR01 (sample SAMN13153357, study PRJNA577476) | soil metagenome | isolation source: 40 cm soil under Madrone tree | place: USA:California | collected 2016-06-14 | reverse complement strand
CGCGCGCCTGCCTCCTGCGCGAGCTCGCAGCACTCGTCGACCGCAGCGTTCTCGCCGGAGACGACGATCTGGCCGGGGCAGTTGTAGTTCGCGGGCCACACGCCGAGGATCTTCCGGCACAGCGTCTCGACCACCTCGTCCTCGAGGCCGAGGATCGCCGCCATCGAGCCGGGATGTCGCGCGGCCGCCTCCGCCATCGCGATGCCGCGTTCGCGCACGAGCGCAATCGCCTCCTCGTCGGTCATCGCGCCGGCCGCGGCAAGCGCGGCGAACTCGCCGACCGAGTGGCCGATGACGTAGTCCGGCTCGATCCCACGCGCCCGGACGGCGGCAAGGAATGCCAGCGAGGTGGCAACGAGCGCCGGCTGCTGCACGGCAGTGTCGAGCAGCTCCGACGCGTCGCCGTAGAAGCAGAGCCGTTCGAGATCGAGGCCAGCCGCGCCGCTCGCGCGCGCGTACACGGCGCGCGCCTCGGCATGCGCCTCGGCGATGTCGCGGCCCATGCCGGGCTCGACCGAACCCTGGCCGGGGAAGCAGAACGCGATCTTCACGCCGCCGGCTCCAGCGTCCAGCGCATGAGCGCGCTCCCCCAGGTGAGACCGGCGCCCATGCCGGTCATGAGGACGAGCTTCCCGGGAGCGATCCGGCCGTCGGCGACGGCGTCGGCCATCGCGAGGGGAATCGAGCCCGAGGAGGTGTTGCCATAGCGGTCGACATTGATCACAACCCGGTCAGACGGGACACCGAGCTTCCGGGTTGCGTGGTCGATGATGCGCATGTTGGCCTGGTGGGGGATGTAGACGTCCACGTCGTCGATCGAGACCTCGCACTCGGCGAGGAGGTCCTCGGCCGACTGGACGAGGATCCTCGTCGCGAATTTGAACACTTCCCGGCCATTCATCTTCACGAACCGGTCCGGGTCCTCGAACTTCCTCGACCCGCTCCCGGGCAACCACAGGTTCGCCCCTCCCGCGCCGTCCGCGCCGAGCTCGAAGCCGAGGAAGCCCTGCTGGGGGACGGCCTCGAGGACGACCGCCCCCGCCCCGTCGCCGAAGAGCACGACCGTGGAGCGGTCGGTCCAGTCGAGAATCTTCGACAGGACGTCGCCGCCGATGACGAGCGCTCGGTGGGCGAGGCCGCCGGCAAGCATGCCGTAGGCCTGCGCAATCGCGTACATGAAGCCGGTGCAGCCCGCCGAGAGGTCATACGCCGCCGCGTCGGTCGCCCCGATTGCGTCGGCGACGATGGCGGAGGTCGACGGGAACGCCATGTCCGGCGTGACGGTCGCGACGATGATGAGGTCGACGTCGGACCCGGCGAGGCCTGCCTGCGCGAGCGCGTCACGCGCGGCGGGCAGCGCGAGGTCGGAGAGCGCCTCCTCGTCGGAGGCGATGCGCCGCTGGCGAATGCCGGTGCGTTCGACGATCCACTCGTCCGAGGTGTCGACGTACTGCGAGAGCTCGTCGTTCGTGACGACGCGGTCGGGCACCTTCACGCCGAGCCCGGTGATCGAGACCTCGATCCCCGCTTTCGCTGCGCCGATCATTCGCCGACGAAGACGGTCAGGCGAGCCTCGGCCGCGACCTCGCCGTCGACGGTCGCGCGGCCCTCGCCCTTGGCGATCGGCCCGCGCACGCGGACGAATTCGCACTCGAGCGTGAGAACGTCGCCCGGCTCGACGACGCGCTTGAAGCGGCAGTCGTCGATACCGGCGAAGAACGGGACCTTGCCGCGGTTCGACTCGTCGGCGAGGACCGCAACGGCGCCCGCCTGTGCGATCGCTTCGATCGTCAGAACGCCCGGCATCACCGGCCGGTCGGGAAAGTGCCCGGCGAACCACCAGTCGTCCGCGCGCACCTCTCGTCGCGCCACGACACGCTTCCCGGGCTCGAGCTCGACGATCTCGTCCACGAGCAGGAAGGGCGGCCTGTGCGGGATGAGCTCCATGATCACGTCCCGGCCGAACGGCGCGGTCGGGGTCGTCACGCGACGTCTTCCAGTTTTTCCCTGAGACGCGCGCGGCCGCGATGGGCGTGGCACTTCGCCGTCCCGACGGGCATGCAGCCAGGTGGAGAACTGCGAGTCGCCGCGGAACTGGCCGAGGCGGACGCACACCTTCGCGAGCGCCTCCTGGGCCGCGTCGCGCGCGTCCTCCGGATCGCGCAGCAAATGTCGCGCGAGCCGCTCGACCCGCGGAGCGTGACGGGCGCAGAGCTCCTCGAGCGCGAGCCGGTCCCCGTCCTTCGCCCGCGTGACGAGGATCGGGTCGCTCAGCTTCTCGTAGACAGGCGCTTGCTGCGCACGCAGCGGCTGCGTGACTCTTTTCACGGCGGAAGTAGTGTAAAGGGACGTGTCGGATCTCTCGCCCGACTTCGTGCTCCCGTTGTTACGTGCGCGGCTGGGGCGGCCGTACCGCTTCCTCCCCGAGTCCCCGTCGACGCAGCGCGAGCTGGGCGAGGACGAGCCGGAGGGTGCGACGGTCGCGACCGACCACCAGACCGAGGGCCGCGGGCGGCTCGGCCGAACCTGGACGGATACGCCCGGCCGCGCGCTCCTCTTCTCCGTGATGCTCCGCCCGGCGGTGGAGATGGCACGCTGGCCGGAGCTCTCGGTCGTCGCCGGCGAGGCCGTCGCGACCGTGCTCGGCCCGGGCGCGGAGGTCGCGCATCCGAACGACGTCATGATCGGCGGGCGCAAGGTGGCGGGGGTCTTGCCGGAGGCGACGACCGGCCGCGTCGTGCTCGGGATCGGGGTCAACGTGAATCAGCGCGCAGACGAGCTGCCGGCCGAGGCGGTGAAGCCTCCGACGTCGCTCTTCGTCGAGCGCGGCCGCGAGGTCAAGCGCGCGCCACTTCTCGCGGCGATCCTGCTCGAGCTCGAGCGTCGGTACGACGCCTGGTCCGGCGTATCCTGAGGGCCATGCGTGGAGTGCTCGTCGCGCTCGCCGCTCTTGCTGCGACATCGCTTGCGATGTCGCAAGGAGGTCGCGCCGCCACCGGCGGCGCGACCGTTCGCAGCGCCGGCACGGCAGGCGCCGCCACGCAGAAGCGGGTCCTCGCCATCCAGTTCGGGCCGGACCTCGAGATCAACCCGGTCACGCAGGACTACCTGACGCACCAGCTCTCGCGCGCGGCGTCGGATCACTACGACGCGGCCGTCATCCTGCTCGACACACCGGGCGGCCTGTCGACGTCGATGAAGACGATCTACAACGCCGAGCTCAACGCGAAGCTGCCAGTGATCGTCTACGTGTCGCCTAACGGCGCGCGAGCCGCTTCGGCAGGCGTGTGGGTCTCGGAGGCGGCCGACGTGCTCGCGATGGCGCCGACGACGAACATCGGGTCGTCCACGCCGATCGACTCGAGCGGTCAGAACCTCGGCTCCGACCTCCGGCGCAAGGTGATCAACGACGCGGTCGCGTCACTGACTGCGCTCGCAGCCACGCACCATCGCAACACCAAGTGGCCCGAGAAGGCCGTGCGAGTCGCGTCGAACCTCACAGCGCAACAGGCGTTGAACATCCATGTGATCGACGTCATCGCACCGACGCTGCCGGCGCTGTTGAAACGCCTCGACGGCTACCGCACGAAGGACGCGCAGCGCCCGTTCACGCTCCACCTCGCCGGCGCGCAGATCGACACGGTGAAGCCTGGATTCGTGACGCGCTTCCTCAACACGATCCTCGACCCGAACCTCATCTCGATCCTCTTCCTGCTGGGGATCGTCGGCCTCATCTTCGAAGTGCTCCATCCCGGGGTCGTGCTGCCGGGCGCGCTGGGCGCGGTGTCGCTCATCATCGCGCTGTACGGGTTCTCCGTCCTCAACCCGAGCTGGGGCGGTGTGGCGCTCATCCTGCTCGGCGTCGCGTTGCTCGTCATCGACCTGCACGCGATGACGCACGGTGCGCTTACCGTCGGCGGCCTCGTCGCGCTCCTGTTCGGCCTCGCGCTCCTGTACCAGAACCAGCCCGCGGGATACCACGTGAACACCTGGTTGATCGTCGGGATCGGCGGCGCCATCGGCGCCTTCTGGACGTTCGCACTCGGCAAAGGGTTCGCCGCGCGGCGACAGCCCGTCCGGGTCGGTCCGCAGATGATCGTCGGCAAAACGGGCGAGGTACGTGCACCCGGCCTCGTGTTCGTCAACGGCGAGCTGTGGAAGGCACATGCCGAAGACGACTCCGCGCTCGTCCCGGGCGAGCAGGTCGAGGTCGAGGCCGTCCGGGGGCTCGAGCTGACGGTCAAGAGATAGGGTTGTAGCCGGTGCTCGGCTTCGTCCGGATCATGCGGGAGTACGAGCGAGGCGTGTTCTTCCGTCTCGGGCGTCTACTCGACACGCGCGGCCCGGGCGTCGTCTGGAAGATCCCGTTCGTCGACCAGATCGTGAAGGTCGACCTGCGGACGATCACGCTCAACATCCCGCCGCAGGAAGTCATCACGAAGGACAACGTCCCGGTGCGCGTGAACGCGGTCGCGTACTTCCGCATCGTGGAGCCGAAGGACGCGATCGTGCAGGTCGAGAACTTCATGGTGGCGACGTCGCAGATCGCGCAGACGACGCTCCGGTCGGTACTCGGCCAGCACGTGCTCGACGAGCTGCTTTCCGAGCGCGAGAAGATCAACGCGATCCTCCAGGCGATCATCGACGAGCAGACCGCGCCTTGGGGCATCAAGGTCTCGATCGTCGAGGTCAAGGACGTCGAGATCCCGAGCGGGATGCAGCGTGCGATGGCGCGTCAGGCGGAAGCCGAGCGCGAGCGGCGCGCGAAGATCATCAACGCCGAGGGTGAGTTCCAGGCGGCCGAACGGCTGAAGGACGCGGCGATCGTGATCGAGGAGCACCCGATCGCGCTCCAGCTCCGCTACCTGCAGACGCTGCTCGAGATCGGCTCCGCCAACTCGTCGACGATCATCTTCCCGGCGCCCATCGACCTCATCAAGCCCTTCTTGGACAAGAAGGGCGGCGACTCCAGCTAGACGGCGTCGCCCTGTTCGCGAAAGCGGCGCGCGGCCTCGATGGCGGCGCCGAGGTTGAGGCCCTTGTCCTTCCCCTGCTTGATGAGCATGACCGTCTCGAGCGCGTCGATGTCGTAGATCCGCTGCTTCTTGCCCTTTGTCGGGATCTGCGCCTTGTTCGTCCAGTAGTCGAGCTGCATCTTCGAGATGCCGGCGATCTGGCAGACCTGGCCGAGGTACAGCTCGACCTTGTCGAGGTGCTCCGCCAGGTTGATGGGCTCCAGAAAGTCGACTTGCCTAGTGCTGATCGCCATGGAAACGTTCCGCCCTCACGCCGAAGGTGTTCGACCCCGCGTTGTGAGTTATAGAAGGGATTGTTGCGTTTTGGAAGGCCAGCCTTCCGAAATCTCCCCCTTCGAGGGAGCAGGCCCTCTACTCCGCCGGTTCCGGCTCCGCTGCGCCGTCGTCGGACTCGACCACGGGAGCGAGCGACGAGACGCGCTCGTCCCCACGGAGCCGCATGACGATGACGCCCTGCGTCGCGCGGCCGAGCCGCTTGACCTCGTCCACCGCCATCCGGATGACGGTTCCGCCGGTGGAGATGAGCATCACCTGGTAGCCATCGCGCACGACGCGAGCGCCGGCGAGCGTGCCCTTCGCCTCGGCCAGCTGGATCGTCTTCACACCCATGCCGCCGCGACCCTTGCGCGGGTAGTCGGCGACCCGCGTGCGCTTGCCGTATCCGTTCTCGGTGACCACGAGCAGGTCGGAATCGTCGTGCGCGATGTTCACCGAGATGACCTCGTCTCCCTTGCGTAGCCTCATGCCGGCGACGCCGGAGGTATCGCGACCCATCGCGCGCACCTCCTGCTCGTTGAAGCGGATCGCCTGGCCAAGCTTCGAGATCATGAGGATGTCGTCGTCGCCGGAGGAGTGACGGACGCCCACGAGCTCGTCGCCCTCGCGCATCTTGATCGCGATGATCCCGTCTGCGCGCAGCGGCGTGTTGTACGCAGCGAGCTCCGTCTTCTTGACCACGCCGTTCTTCGTCCCGAACACGAGGTACTTCGCTTCGCCGAAATCGCGCGTCTGCACGACGGCGCGTACCTGTTCGCCCTGGCGGAATGGCAAGAGGTTGACGATCGCGCGGCCCTTCGACTGGCGTGATCCAAGCGGAAGCTCGTGCACCTTCAGCCGGTACACCTTGCCGACGTTCGTGAAGAAGAGGATGTAGTCGTGCGTCGACGCGACGAAGAGGTGTTCGATGTAGTCCTCGTCCTTGAGCTCCATGCCCATGACGCCGATGCCGCCGCGCTTCTGCTCGCGGTACGCGGTCACCGGTAGGCGCTTGATGTAGCCCGAGCGAGTGATGGCGATGACCATGTCCTCTTCCGCGATCAGATCCTCGAGCTCGAGCTCCTCCTCCGCGGCGACGATCTCGGTGCGCCGGTCGTCGTTGCGCCCGTACGTCTGCTTGATCTCGAGCAGCTCCCCCCGGATGAGCGCGTCGATCTTCGCCGGGTCGCCGAGGAGCTCACGCAGCTCGGCGATTCGCTCGGTCTTGTCGCGGTATTCCTTCTCGACCGTGCTCCGCTCGAGTGCGGTCAGCGCGCGTAGGCGCAACTCGAGGATCGCCTGCGCCTGGATCTCGGTGAACTCGAACTGCTCGATGAGGCCGGCGCGGGCCGCGTCCACGTCGTCGGCCGCACGGATGAGTGCGATGATCTGGTCGAGGACGTCGAGCGCCTTGAGGTAGCCCTCGAGCACGTGGACGCGGGCCTCGAGCTTGCGCAGCTCGTCCTTCGACCGACGGGTGACAACCTCGCGTTGGAAATCGAGGTAGTGCGTGACGAGCTCGAGCAGCGACAGCGTCTTTGGGACGTTGTCGACGAGCGCGACGGCGTTGTAGCCGAACGTCGCTTGCAGCGACGTGTGCTTGAACAGCTTGTTCAGCGCGACTTGCGGGACCGCGTCGCGCTTCAGCTCGACCTGGATGCGCATGCCCGTACGGTCGGAGTGGTCGGCGAGGTCGGAGATCTCGGTCAACACCTTGTCCTGGACGAGGTCTGCGATCTTGCGAATGACGCCGGCGTCGCCGCCCTTCTTGACGCCGTACGGCAGCTCGGTGATGACGATCGCCGACTTGCCGCCGCGCAGCTCCTCGATGTGAGCGCGTGCACGCATGACGATGCGGCCGCGGCCGGTGCGGTACGCGTCGCGAATGCCGCTGCGGCCGACGATGATCGCGCCGGTCGGGAAGTCGGGACCCTTGACATGCTTCATCAGGCCCTCGACGTTGATGTCGGGGTCGTCGATCATCGCCACGACTGCGTCGATCGCATCGGCGAGCTGGTGCGGCGGCATGTTCGTCGCCATGCCGACGGCGATGCCGGCGGAGCCGTTGACGAGGAGGTTCGGGAAGCGGGACGGGAGGACGCTCGGCTCGCGGCGCGACTCGTCGTAGTTCGGCCCGAAGTCGACAGTGTCGTCATCGATGTCGCGCAACATCTCGGTCGCGATCTTCGACAGACGCGCCTCGGTATATCTCATGGCGGCTGGTGGATCGTCGTCGACCGAGCCGAAGTTGCCCTGACCGTCGACGAGCGGGTAGCGCAGCGAGAACGGCTGCGCCATGCGGACGAGCGTGTCGTAGATCGCCTGGTCACCGTGCGGGTGGTAATGACCCATGACGTCGCCGACCGTCGTCGCCGACTTCTTGTACGGCTTGTTCGGCTGCAACCCCGCCTCGTACATGCCGTACAGGACACGCCGGTGCACCGGCTTCAAGCCGTCGCGCACGTCCGGAAGCGCCCGGCCGACGATGACGGACATCGCGTAGTCGAGGTAACTCGAGCGCATCTCCTGCTCGAGCTCGCGCGGCTCGACCCGGCCGGCTCCGAGACCGCCGGTCTCGACCTCAGACATCGAGGTAGTTCACGTCTTTTGCGTTGTCCTCGATGAACTGGCGGCGAGGCTCCACCTGGTCGCCCATGAGCATCGAGAGCAGCTGGTCGGCGCGCGCGACGTCCTCGACATCGACACGGATGAGCAGCCGCTTGCTCGGATCCATCGTCGTCTCCCACAGCTGGTCGGCGTTCATCTCGCCGAGGCCCTTGTAGCGGGAAAGCTGGATGCCTGCCTCCTTCGCAAGATCGAGCGTCTGCTGCCGCAAGTCGCTGTACGTGTCCGCCTTGGCGCGCCTCTTGCCGAGCGTGAGCTCGAACGGCGGCGTGCCCACGATCTCGGCGAGCTTCGCGTAGGCCTTGCGAAGGTTCGCGTAGATCGGAGACCCGAGCAGCTCCGCCGTCAGCGAGATCGTCTGCGCGGCCGAGGTCTCCTCCTCGACGACGCGGACCCTCAGGCCGGTCTCGCCGCGCTCGAGCACCGACAGCGTGTACCCGTTCGCAGGGAGCTTCGCGATCGCGGTCTCCATCGCCGCCGGCGTGACTGCGTCGAGCTCGACGAGGCGGTGCGACACGGCGAGGTCGGCGGCATGATGGCCGTAGTCGGAGCGCAGGCGTGCGCTCCACCCCTCGAACTCGGCGAGCGCGCTCGTGAATCGCTTCCAGCGCGCCTCGGTCAGCTTCACCGGCTCCCCGTCACGGTTGAACACGTCGATGTCGCCGAAGCGCTCCCGCACGAGCAGATCCTCGAGCTGCGATTCCTTCTCGAAGTAGAACTCCTGATTACCGAGCTTCACCTTGTACAGCGGCGGCACCGCGATGTACACGTGGCCGCGCTCGAACAGCTCGCGCATGTGCCGGTACAAGAACGTGAGGACGAGCGTCCGGATATGCGCACCGTCGACGTCGGCGTCGGTCATGACGATGATCCGGTGGTAGCGCAGGCTCGAGATATCGAACTCGTCACCGATGCCCGTGCCGATCGCGGTGATCATCGCCTGGATCTCGGCGTTCGACAGCACCTTGTTGATGCGATTCTTCTCGCTGTTGATGATCTTGCCGCGCAGCGGGAGGATCGCCTGGTACATGCGGTCACGACCCATCTTCGCCGGGCCGCCCGCGGAATCGCCTTCCACGATGAACAGCTCCGCGGCGGAAGGGTCGCGAATGGTGCAGTCGGCGAGCTTGCCCGGCAGCGACATGCTCTCGAGCGCGGACTTGCGGCGCGTCAGTTCACGCGCCTTGCGCGCGGCGAGGCGAGCGCGAGACGCGGCGATCGCCTTGTTCACGATCTGGCGCGCGTCGGTCGGGTTCTCCTCGAGGAACTCGGACAACCCCTGGTTGACGGTCGCCTCGACGAAGCCGGCGATCTGGGGGTTGCCGAGCTTGCCCTTCGTCTGGCCCTCGAACTGCGGGTTCTGCAGCTTCACCGAAATGACCGCCGCGAGGCCCTCGCGCACGTCCTCGCCGTCGAGGTTGTCCTCCTTCTCCTTCAACAGGCCCTTGTCGCGCGCGTACTTGTTCAGCGTGCGCGTCAGGGCGGAGCGGAAGCCCTGCATGTGGGTACCGCCCTCGATCGTGTTGATGTTGTTCGCGAAGGAGAAAATCGACTCCTGATACGAGCTGTTCCACTGCATCGCCACCTCGGCGATCCCGACATCGGTCTCGTTCTCGAAGTACGCGATGTGCCGGTGGATCGGCTCCTTCGACTCGTTCACGTACGCGACGAAGTCGCGGATGCCACCTTGGTAGTGAAACTCGACGGTCTTGCCGTCGGCGCGCTCGTCGACGAGCTTGATGTTCAGGCCCTTGGTGAGAAACGCGGTCTCGCGCAGGCGCTGCGTGATCGTGCCTGCGTCGATGTCGAGCTCCTCGAAGATCTCGGCGTCGGGGAGGAAGGTGATGGTCGTGCCGGTGTCGGTCGCCTCGCCGACAACCTGCACGTCGCCTTGCGGGACGCCGCGCGCAAACTCCTGGCGGTAGACCTTGCCGTCGCGACGAACGTCGGCGACGAGCCACTCGGAGAGCGCGTTGACGACGGAGGCGCCGACGCCGTGCAGGCCGCCCGAGACCTTGTAGCCCGAGCCGCCGAACTTGCCCCCGGCGTGGAGCTTCGTGAGGATCGTCGTCAGCGCGGACTCGTTCGTCCCCTCCATCGCGTCGACCGGCATGCCGCGGCCCCAGTCCTTGACCGTGACCGAGTGGTCGGGATGGAGCGTGGCCTCGATGCGATCGTTGAAGCCGGCGAGCGCCTCGTCGACGGAGTTGTCGACGATCTCGTACACGAGATGGTGGAGGCCCCGGAGGCCGGTCGAGCCGATGTACATGCCCGGCCGAAGCCGGACCGGCTCGAGCCCTTCGAGGACGGTGATGTCCTTTGCGGTATAGCTTGCTTCAGTCATGAAAAAAGCCCTGCAAATCCGACATTTGCGGGCACGTAGAAGTGTATCAGAACGAGCGGTCGTTCGGGGCGTTTGCGAGGGATGCTTCGGCCGCTTTTTGGACGACTTTTCTGAGGTCCTCATCGTCGATCTCGGCTGCCCACGAAGCTGCTCGTTGGACTTGGTCCGGCGTCGGGAGAGGCGACCCCTGCGGGGTCGCCTGTGGGACTCCCACATCGGGCTCCGGCAGCGGGCCGGGAACGAACTTGATCGCACCCACTCCATCCAGGCGCTTTGCAATCTCCCCTGCACGTTGCGTCAATTCGAATGCCCACACCGAGTCGCGCGCGTGGACGATCAGCGTCCCGTCGCGTTGGAAGCGCGCCGGCCACGCGCTCCGCGCGATCTCGACGCCGACCGCGTCCCGCCACGCCGCGACCGTCTCGCCGATTGCGCCCTGAGGGCCGAAGCGTCCGAGCTCGCGCCGGATGTCGTCACCGAGCGGTTCCAACCCGCACCTCTACGAGCTGATCGGGATCCGACGGCAGCATCGCCGGATCGGTGGCGGTGATCAACGTCTGCCCGCGGCCGGCGACACGCTCAGCGAGGATTCGCCGGCGCGAGGGGTCGAGCTCGGAGAGGACGTCGTCGAGCAGCAGGAGCGGCGGAGCGCCGCGCCGTTCGGCGACGAGATCGGCCTCCGCGAGCAAGAGCGAGAGCACCGCGATCCGCTGCTCGCCCTGCGACCCGAACTCACGGAGATCGCGAGCTGCGCTCGTGATCTCTATGTCATGCAGATGCGGCCCCACGCTCGTCACGCCTCGCTCGATATCCCGCGCCAGGCGCTGCTCGAGATCGGCCGTGCTGGGCGGCTCGCCGACGTAGCGCAGCTCGCCGTCGGGGAGACCGAAGGCGGCCGCGTGTTCCGCGAAGCTCGGCTCGAGGAGCGCGAGCGCTTCATACCGCGCGGTGACGAGGGTAAGTCCAAGCTCGGCCACCTGCTGCGTCCACGGCTCGATCGCGTCGCGCGAGGACAGACCTGCGGCGATGCGTCGGAGCGACGCGTTGCGCTGCGCGAGGGCGGCACCGTACTCCGCCGGCAGTTGCGCGCGAGCAGGCGTCAGGCGTCCGAGCGCGCGATCGAAGTACGCGCGCCGTGCGGCGGGGGCGCCCTTGACGACACCGAGGCGATCCGGGGTGAACACGAGCGTCGTCAGCTCGCTGCGCAGTTGCTCGGCGCTGCGCAGCGGCGATCCGTTCAGCGTCACGTGCTTCGCCACGCCCGCTTCGAGCTTCACCTCCACGCCGACAGGCGCCCCGCCGCGTGTGCCCGCGACAGCAACGCGAGCGGCACTCGAGCCGAACCGAAGCAGCTGCCGGTCGGTCCTAGTCCGTGGGGAGAAGCCCTGCGTGCCGACGTGCAGCGCCTCGAGCAGGTTCGTCTTGCCAGCGCCGTTCGGCCCGGTGGCGAGGACGAGCCCCGGCTGGAGCACGAGCTCAAGCCGCTCGTACGACCGGAAGTTGCGGAGCGAGACTGTTTCCGCGATCAGCCCGGCAGTCTGATCGGCATGACGAGGTACGTGAAGTCGTCGCCTTCGCCCTGGATCACCGCCGGCCGCAGCGGGCTGATGAGCTTCACGCGCACGTCGTCGCTGTCGAGCAGCTCCAGACCGTCTCGGAGGAAGTCCGCGTTGAACCCGATCTCGAGCGGCTCGCCCGTGTAGCCGATTGGAAGCGTCTCCTTCGACTCGCCCACCTCGTGCGTCCGCGCTACCACAGTGAGCTCTCCCTCGGCGAAGCGCAACTGCAGCGGCGTCGCGCGCTGGATCATCACCGAAGCGCGGCGAATGACGTCGAGCAGCTCGACGCGCGGAATCGAAAGCTCGTGCTCGAATGACTCAGGCAGGAGCTGCCGGTAGTTCGGGAACTGGCCGTCAATGCGGCGCGTCGTCAGCCAGACGCCGTCGACGGAGAACAGCACCTGGTTCTCCTGGACGCCGATCTCGACCTCGTCGCCGGTGCCGGCGATACGTGCAAGCTCCTGCAGCGCGCGGCTGGGGACGATCGCCTCGAGGTCGGGCACCGTCCCGCTGAACGACGTCTCCTTCACCGCCAGCCGGTACGAGTCGGTCGCGGCCATGACGAGCTTTCCGCTGCCGAACTGGACGAGGATGCCTGTCAACACCGGCCGGGACTCGTCCCGCGACGCGGCGCGCGCGACTCGCGAGATCGTCTCCAGCAGCGACTCCCGCTCGACGCTGAACGTCGTCACCACGTCGAGCTCCGGCAATCGCGGAAAGTCCTCCGGGTTGAACGTGTTCAACGTGTAGCTCGCGCTGCCCGCGGTGACGTGCACCACCGATTCGGCTGGCCGATGCTCGATCGTCACCTCGTTCCCCGGAAGAAGGCGTGCGATGTCGACGAACGTCTTCCCGGGCAGGACGATGGCGCCGTCGCCCTCGATCTGCGCCGGTACGGTCGCGCGCAGCGACAACTCCATGTCGGTGGCCGCGAGGCGCAGCTCCAAGCCACGCGCTTCCAACAGCACCCCGGAAAGGATCTGCACAGACGTCCGCGCCGACAGCGCTCGCGAGACCACGCCCAGCGCCTGGGCGAGGTCGTCCTGCGCGCACGTAATCCTCAGTCCCGCGCTCACCACGATGTCTGTCTCAATCATCTAGAAAACCTCGTAGAAGTAGTAGGGCATGTGGACGCCGGGGACAAGGGCCGTACTCCGCATGGTAGAGCTAGCCGCGGCTGGGGAATGGGCTGTGGGTTTATCCAATGTCTCCCCAGGGGTTTCGCCTAGCGGACCTGCTTGACGCGCGCTGTCAACTCCTGCACCAGGTTGTACACAGACCTGTCCTCACGGATCAGGCGCGCGATCTTCGAGGTGGCGTGGATGACGGTGGTGTGGTCGCGACCGCCGAACTCTCTGCCGATCTTCGGCAGCGACGAGTCCGTCAGCTCGCGCGAGAGGTACATCGCCACCTGCCGCGGGTAGACGATGTTCTGGGAGCGCTTGTCGCCGCAGAGCTCCTCGAGCGTCATGCTGAACCGCTCGGACACGAGCTCCTGGATGCGCTTGATCGAGACCTCCGCCGCCTCGCCTTGCGGGAACACGTCCTTCAGGACGTCCTGTGAGAGCTCGACGGACATGGCGCGGCCGGTGAGCGACGAGAACGCGACGACACGTGTGAGCGCACCCTCGAGCTCGCGGATGTTCGTCGACACGCGGCCGGCGATGAAGGTGAGCACCTCGGGCTCAGGCACGTGGATGCCGTCCGTCTTCACTTTCTTGCGGAGAATGGCGATGCGCGTCTCGAGGTCCGGCGGCTGGATGTCGGTGATGAGGCCCCACTCGAAGCGGCTACGCAGCCGTTCTTCGAGCGTGGCGATGTCCCGCGGCGGCCGGTCGCTCGACATGACGATCTGCGAGCCGGCCTCGTAGAGGGAGTTGAAGGTGTGGAAGAACTCCTCCTGGATCCGCTCCTTGTGCTCGAAGAACTGCACGTCGTCGATGAGCAGGACGTCGTACGTGCGGTAGCGCTGCTTGAAGCCCTCGATGCGCTTGTCGCGCAGGGAGTTGATGAAATCGTTCATGAAGGTCTCACTCGTGACGTAGCGGACGCTCATCTCGCGCGAGTGCTCGCTCACGTACTGCGCGACCGCTTGCAGCAGGTGTGTCTTCCCCAGGCCGGTACTTCCGTAGATGAAGAGCGGGTTGTACGCCTGCGCCGGCGCTTCGGCGACGGCGAGCGCCGCCGCATGCGCGAACCGGTTCGACGAGCCGATGACGAAGGAGTCGAAGGTGTATTTCGCGTTGAAGCCGCCGCTCTCGGGCCTGTGTGGGACGAGTCGCTCGACCGGCGTGACGTGCGCCGACTTCGCCGCCGGCTCGGGCGGCGTCGCGGAGGCCTCCGTCACCTGGAGCTCGATCGCGCGGGCCCGGCCGGTGATGTCGCGAATGGCCGCGCCGATCAGCTCGAGGAAGTGCCCCTCGATCCAGTCTCGCGTGAAGTCGTTGGGGACGGCGAGAACCAAACGGCTCTCGTCCAGGTGGACACCGGCCGTGTGTGCGAACCAGGTGCCGTAGGTGGTGTCGTTGAGGGCGCTCCTGAGTCGACCGGAAACATCGCTCCACAGGCTCTCCGCGGTCGGCTCGATTTGGTCCTCCACCCTGGCGCCAGCTCCTCCCTCGTGAAACCGCGGCCGAGCCTAGCAGGGCGCAAAATCCCAGCAAAAACAGGCCCCTGTGCAGGGACTTTCACCGCCCTCCGAATCCCTCCACAACTGTGGAAAGCCGTGGGGGAAACTCGCCCGTTCCGCATCGTTACGCGGTGTCAGCCTGTGGACAAGTCGGTGGACGACCGCTGGCTATACTTGCCGCTCGTGTCCGGTGGGACCGCCGGCCGAATGTCTCTCTTTCGACCTTTTTCTCGCCGTGAAGCGGACCTACCAGCCCAACGTTCGACGCCGCAAGCGCAGGCACGGCTTTCGCGCGCGTATGTCGACGCGCGCCGGACGGCTGATCCTGAAGCGGCGCCGGCTCAAGGGCCGCGCGAAGCTCTCGGCGTAACACGTTGTTGCACCGGCGTACGCTTAAGCCGTGAAGCGCGCGAATCGCCTGTCCCGCTCGCGGGACTTCGACGCCGTCTACCGCCACAACCGGTCGGTGTCGTCGCGGTTCTTCACCCTGTACTGGTTCGCGCAGGAGGAGGAGGGCCCCGCGCGGCTTGGCCTCTCCGTCCCGCGCGCTGTGGGGAACGCGGTGACGCGGAACAAGCTGAAGCGGCAGCTGCGCGAGGCGTGGCGCGCGCGTCTGCAGACGGTCGCCCCCGGCCACGACTACGTCCTCATCGTCCGCCGCGGGGTCGCGGAGGCGGCAGTCGCGAACGGCTTCGGCTGGCTCGGCGAGCAGATCGACGAGGTGCTCTCGATGACGAAGGCGGCCGCCTGATGTACCGCCTCGGCGTCGGCGCTGTGTGGCTCTACCGGGTCACCTGGGGTGCGCTCTTCCCGACCACGTGCAAGTACCACCCGTCGTGCTCGCAGTACGCGATCGACGCGGTGCGGCAGAAAGGGCTCTTCCGTGGCGGCCTGCTCGCCGGCTGGCGGCTCCTGCGCTGCAACCCCTGGAGCCATGGAGGGTTCGACCCGGTCCGATGATCCACCTCGCGCTCATCGTCTTCTCGCCGCTCACGCCGCTCGAGCACGCCGCGAGGCATGTCCTCAACTGGCTCCACTACTCGGGCGGCCTGCCGTGGGCGTGGTCGATCGTCGCACTGACGGTGATCGTGCGGATTCTGCTCGTCCCCTTGACGGTGAAGCAGATCCACTCGATGCAAAACCTGCAGCGCTACGCGCCGCAGATGAAAGAGATCCAGAAGAAGTACAAGAGCGACAAGCAGAAGCAGAACGAGGAGCTCATGAAGTTCTACCGGGAGAACCAGATCAACCCGGCCGCCTCGTGTCTGCCGATGCTCTTTCAGCTGCCGGTCTTCATCGCGCTGTACTACTCGCTGCGCCACTTCGCGCACGAGCCCGCCTCGCAGCATCCGGGCAGCCTCTCGTTCCTGCACTTCATTCCGTCGATCGCAGATCACACGACATCGCACTGGGGCGGGTTCGTGCTGCTCGTCATCTATGTCGCGAGCCAGATGGCCTCGACGTTGTTCATGTCGGCGACCGCGGACAAGACGCAGCGGATCCTCTTCATGGTCATGCCGCTCGTCTTCGTGTTCGTGATCGCGCGCTTCCCCGCCGGACTCGTCCTCTATTGGGTGACGACGAACCTCTGGACGGTCGGCCAGGGGCTGATCACGCGGCGGCTGATGCCGAAGACGCCTCCACCGGACCTGTTCAAGCGCAGCTCGCGCACGCCGCCGAAGGACGACGCGGGCGACGGCAACGGGGCGAAGCCCACCGCGGATGGGCAGCAGAAGCCGGCAGCGCAGCGCCCGTCCGGGCAGCCGCGCCGGGTGCGGCGGAAGAAGGGCACGGCTCGGCGCCGATGAGCAACGTGACCGTCGAAGCCACGGGGGAGACGGTCGGTGAGGCGAAGTGGGCGGCGCTGCGCGAGCTCGAGCTGCGCCACCCGGGGTTGGACAAGACGGCGGTGCAGTTCGAGGTCGTGTCCGAAGGCGAGCGCGGCCTGCTCGGTGTGGGCTACGCGCCGGCGCGCGTGGTTGCGAGCGTGCCGGCCGACGCGGTCGAAGCGGTCGTCGTGGACGAGAGCGATCTCGCATCCGACGTCCGCGGTCTGCTCGCGCGCATCACCGGCGCGCTCGGCGTCGAGGCTCGCATCGACGTGCGCGAGGACGACGAGTCGGTCGTCGCCACGTGCGTCGCTGCCGACGCAGGCCTGCTCATCGGACGTCACGGGCAGACGATCGACGCTATCCAATACCTCCTCAACGCGATCGCGTATCGCCGCGGCGAAGAACCGCGCAGAGAGGTGATCGTCGACGCGGCCGGCTACCGCGAGCGCAGGCGTGCGACGCTCGAAGCGCTTGCGGCGCGCACGGCGGAACAGGTGCTCGCGAGCGGCGAGGCAGTCGAGCTCGATCCGATGACCGCAGTCGAGCGCAAGGTCGTACACCTCGCGTTGAAGGAGCGCGGCGACGTCGAGACGCGGTCCGAGGGAACGGAGCCGAACCGCTACGTCGTCGTCGTTCCTGCGGGGTGAGCGACCTCTACACGACGCTCGCCGACCTCTACGACACGGTCTTCGACTGGGACATCGAGAGCGAGGCCGACTGGATCGCCGAGCGACTCGGTTCCGGCTGTCGGACTGTGATCGAGCCCGGCTGTGGGAGCGGCCGCATGTTCGCGGCGCTCGAGCGCCGCGGGCTGGCCGTTACCGGTATCGACGTGCGAGGCACGAATGCGACTGTCGTGCTCGCCGACATGACCGACTTCGATCTCGGTGTCTTCGACGGGGCCGTCTGTCCGATCAACACGCTCGGCCACCTTTCGCATTCCGAGCTTGCGTCGCACCTGGAGGCGATGTCGCGCGCCCTCGCTCCAGGCGCGAGCTACCTCGTTCAGCTGGCGGTCGACGCGCCTGTGGGCGAAGCGTCGCGGTGGGAGGTCGAGCGCGACGAGCAGCACGTGCGCGCGCTGTGGTCGGTCGAGTCGCGCGACGCGGATGCGGGCGTCGAGTGGCACCGCTCGCTGTTCGAGGTGGTCGCAGGCCATCGTGCCGGCGAGGTGCATGAGGAAGTGCACGCCATGAGCTTTTGGACGCCGGAGACGTGGGGCGCCGTCGTCGACGCGTCGCCCCTCGAATGGACGGCCGTGTACGACGGTACGTCGCCTTCGCGACCGCGCTTGGACTTCACCGCGACCGGCGGTCTGCTGTGGCACGAGCTCCTTCGTCCGTGAGCGGCCCGCTCGAGGACTGGCTCCGTGCGGTCGTCGCGACGCCGGGGCTGACTGCGTTCCGCGACGAGCGGGAGGCACGCGCGATGCTCGCCGACGATGCGCTGCGTGCGGCTGACCTCGTACGCGATGCGGAGGGACCGGTAGTCGACGTCGGCTCGGGCGGCGGCTCGCCCGGCGTTCCGCTCGCGCTCGCTCTACCGGAATGTGACTTCACCCTGCTCGAGGCGTCGCGTCGCAAGTGCGATTTCCTCGAACGCTGGGCGCCGGCGAACGCGCGCGTGGTCTGGGGCCGCGCCGAGGAGCAAGAGGCGGACGCGTACGGCGTCGCGCTCGCGAAGGCGCTCGCGCAGCCACCCGTGGCGGCGGAGCTCTGCTTACCGCTCGTGCGGCCGGGCGGCATCGCGGTCTTTTGGCTCGGGCCGACCGCTGATCTGTCCGTCGTCGCGCGCGTCTCCTCGCTTCTGGGTGGGGACGTCCCGGAATTGCACGACGGCCTTGTCGTCCTCCGCAAGCTCGCCCCGACGCCGCCCGGCTTTCCCCGCCGTGCCGGCCTGCCGAAGAAGCGACCGCTCTAGGGCACGCGCTTCAGGTGCGCGATCGCGGCCTTCAGAAGGATGATCGCGGTGGGCTCGCGCACCGAGCTCGACACGACGACTCCTTGCACGAGCACGTTCTCGACGACCGCGGCGGCGTCGGTGACCCTCTTCCCATTCAGCGTCCCGGTGAGCACGAGGCTCTCCTTGATCCCGGGGACGGTGTTCACCACCTTCACGCCGTTGGTGCCCACCACAGGGTGGTCGAGGTCGCCGATTGCATCCGCGTGCTTCGTGAAGACGATCCACGCGAGCCCGTCCACGGTGTCCGGGCCTCGCAACGCCGCATCGACGAGGCCGATTGCGTGGTATTTGCGCGCGTTCTCGCTCAACGCCTGCTTCTCGATCTGCGCGTGCGTGAATCCGGAGGGGAGCTCCGCGTCCCGGATCGGCGTCGTGCGCAGGTTGGTCAGGAGGGCCTGCGGGGTCACCCCCGCGGTCGTTACGGCGGTGAGGAGGACGGCCAGCCTGGACATCAAGAGGATTTTCCCTGTCCGGCGCTGAAGCAACAATGGAGCCCCATGGCCAGGGTTTACGCGCTCGCGAACCAGAAGGGCGGCGTCGGCAAGACGACGACCGCCATCAACCTCGCCGCCTGCCTCGCGGAAGCCGGTGAGCGCGCCCTCGTCATCGACCTCGACCCGCAGGCGAACGCCACTTCCGGCCTGGGCATGCGCGCGAACGGAACGTCGAGCTACGACCTGCTGGACGGCGCGCCGCTGGCCGAGCTCGCGAAGCACACCGCCTTCGCGAACCTCGACCTCATCCCGTCGAAGCCCGATCTGGCCGGCGCGGTCGTCGAGCTCGCGGCGCGCGAGGACGGGGAGCGTTACCTCGCGCAGGCGCTCGCCTCCGGCACCTCGCAGTACGACTTCGTCTTCGTCGACTGCCCGCCCGCGCTCGGGCCCCTGACGGTGAACGCGCTCGCGGCCGCCGATCGCGTGCTCGTGCCCGTCCAGGCCGAGTATTACGCGCTCGAGGGGCTGACGCAGCTGATGCAATCGATCGACCTCATCCGGCGTCGGCTCAACCCCGGCCTCGGCATCGGCGGCGTGCTCCTGACGATGGTCGACTCGCGCACGCGGCTCGCGCAGGACGTCGAGGCGGAGGTGCGGAAGCACTTCGGCCCGCTCGTGTTCAGAACGTCGGTGCCGCGCTCGGTGCGCCTCGCGGAGGCACCGAGCCACGGACTGCCGGCGATCGCCTACGACCGTCGCTCCGCCGGAGCGGACGCCTACTGGAAGGTGGCGATGGAGCTTGTCGAGCGCAGCTAACAGACGGGGCCTGGGCCGCGGCCTCGAGCTGCTCGTAGGCGGCGCCGAGCCGCGCGCGGCGGAGCTGCTCGAGCTTCCTGTCGACGCGGTGCATCCGAACCCGCGGCAGCCGCGCAAGCGGTTCGACGGCGAGGCCGGCTCCGGCCTCGCGGAGTCGGTGCGAGCACAGGGCGTCATCCAGCCGCTCCTCGTGCGTCCGCGCACGGCCGGTGGATACGAGATCGTCGCCGGCGAGAGGCGCTGGCGCGCGGCGCGCGAGGCGGGTCGCCCGACGGTTCCGGCCGTCGTCCGTGAGGCCGACGACCGCGAGACGCTTCTGCTCGGGCTCGTCGAGAACGTCGCTCGCGAGCAGCTCACCGCCGTCGAGGAGGCGCGCGCCTATGCCGTGCTGGTCGACGAGTTCGGACTCTCGCTCGGTGACGTCGCCGAGCGCGTCGGGCGGTCGAAGCCGTCGGTGTCGAACCGCATCCGTCTGCTCGAGCTTCCCGACGACGTGCTCGGGATGGTGGAGCGCGGACAGCTGAGCGAAGGACACGCGCGGGCGGTCCTGGCGGTGCCCGACCACGACGGCCGCCGCCGCCTTGCGCGCGAGATCGTGCAGAAGGGCCTGTCCGTGCGCGTCGCCGAGCAGCGCGCGAAGTGGGCCGGCGCGAAGCAGAAGCCGCGCGGGCGCGCGACGCCTGTCGATCCCGCGCTCGCCGCGCGCGTGCGCGATGCCCTGCAGCGCATCACCGGCTTTCACGCAAGGGTGACGAGCGGTCGCATCGAGATCGTCTTCGCCGACGAGCACGAGCTCGAGGAGATCGCGGAAGCGCTCGAGCGCGGGTAGCGGGAAGCTTGGCCCGAGCCAGGCATCTGCGCCAAGCGTGTATCCGGCGGCGATCCAGTGGCTCCGTCGAACGTTCTCAACGCCGCGTATCTCGTCCCGCTTGGCGCGGTCGGAATCTGGATCGCGCGCCGGTGCATGGCGGGTTTACTTCTCACCTGAAAGTCTGAACAGAGACTTCACCAGGACGACACAACCCAGGCGTAGATTCCGCCG
>WNFR01010724.1_pt1 | contig 20537 bp, 20 predicted proteins | sample 5400221 | NCBI WGS metagenome assembly WNFR01 (sample SAMN13153357, study PRJNA577476) | soil metagenome | isolation source: 40 cm soil under Madrone tree | place: USA:California | collected 2016-06-14 | reverse complement strand
GCCTGCTGGTCACGCTGGGCCACTGGTGCTGATTGTTGAGAGTTGAGACGCGGAGAAGAGGCAATAATGAGGACAAACGCAAGGAAAAGCCGAGCCACTCGCATAGGGCCTCCGAGTTGGGTCCACGGACCGTTCGGGCGAAACCGGTGAGACGTGGGCGACGTTTAATTGTTAAACGCCCGCCGGTCGATTGGCAGGAGAGTTGAGCGGGCGATTTATATAGTAGGAAGTAAGAACGTGTCAATGGTACTTTGCAGCATTGGCGAATATGAGCCGTAACGACGGTTCTGTTAAGGCGAAAGGCGGCGAGGAAGTGATTGCTTATGATCCAGCGCAGATTACCTTCGAGACGAGCAGGTGACTATTGATGAGTCTTCGTGCAGCCAGAATGGTCGCGGCGAACAGAATGGCGAACTTCCGCTCTTCGGTCATTTCACGGGCCTATGCATGGCCCTATACCTCGCCTCCCGGCATGACCAGACCATATGCCAGTAGTTGCTACGGGCATTTGGGTCGGGATTCAGATCACGGGGAGAAATAGACAAAACCTCGACTGAAGGAATGCCGGGTTCAGGTGCCTGCATTATTTTGTCGATCAGGAAGTCGTAGATCTCGGTCACTTCCTGACAATCGGGGCACTTTATTTTAATCTTGCTGCAAAGATGGCAGTGGATCGGAAGAGGTTCGGGCCAGATTACGCGGAAATGATGTTCGCAATTCGGACACATGAACGACTCGTAGCTTGGCATTGGAACACCTGCGTTGTGGATTTGTGCACGTAGGGAGAAGCGGGAAAAACAGTTTACTTTTTCTTGTCCTACAAATCCATGAAGAATTTTACCGTTCCCTGGGCCACCATTTAGCAATTGTGTTTGCGGTCAGGTCTTCCGAATCCAGACGAATCTCGCCGTCACGACGGCGATCAGAAATGCATACAGGCCGAGTGTTGCGTAGTCTATAAAGAGAGGGCCATTCGGGGCTCCCGCCGCCAACGGTGCGCGAATCGCCAAGATAGCGAGAAAATAACCGAATGCGTTTAGGCTCAACTGCTTGGGGTCCGAGACCTTGGCGATGACCCCAATCCCAGCGAGCGCAACAATACTGAAGAATACAGCGAAAAACCGTGGAAACAACGGACGATTCAGAACGAGGAGAATGATGCCGTCTCGCCAAAAATCCACTCGGTACAATTTAGTGCTTTCCCTTAGGTCTTTGTCTTTTGTATCTGGCTGGATGTACTTAACCCAATGTTCCACATCCTTCGCGTTTACATTTCTAATGATGTAGTTAGATAATTTAGAGGTAAAAGTGTATCCGTCACTCAGAACCCTGAAGTATTTTTCCCGGTCAGGAGTTGCAACAACTACGCAGTCCACTCGGGCTGCTATGAGGTATTCGTCAAAGGGGTACCACCACGACCGTCCCATAATCATGACATCCGCCTCACTGGACGTGGGCGCGGACTCAGAAAAGTTATGAGGACGCCCTGAAACTTCCGGGTATGGGTACCCAAGGGAGGGGGGAAAGCCTCCTGAACTTAATTCATCGCGGACCGTAAAACGTCCAAATAACACCTCAACAGGAACCGGATGCTGGCATCATCGATAGATTCAAGGACCACTTTGTAGTACTTCGGAAACATTTGAGTGATAGGTTCGGATGCCACACTTAAATTCCATTGATCATCGTCTATATATAAAAGTTGTTCCTGGCTGCTCAAGTACGTGACAACAATTATCGGTGAGAAAATTACGAGAAAGACTGTGACCGCGAGGATTCGCAATTTGTACTTCTGCAACTTCTTGAGGAGAGCAAGCTTGTCCACGGGCAAAGAATAGCAGGTTTAAGGTTCGGTTCAACTCGGATGAGAAGATGAGAATGAAGGGACTCGCCATATCAAGTATCAAGTATCAACTGCCGCGAAGTTTTTGATAGAGAGCGCGAGGCATAGCTACGTGAGGAGCCTGCTGACATACTCCAAAATAGCCGTCGTGTTTCGGACTATGAAGTCTGCGTCCGCCCGTTTGAAATAATCCGGCGGATTGGGGTGAGCCGCTTTGCTGCAAACCTCCCACAGTAGTTTCATTTCTTCCGCGAGAAGCTTTGATTGCTCTTCTCCGAGTGAGGGAAGGTGCTCATGGATGAACGTGTCCACCTTCAAGCCAAATCTGCTGCCCGATGGCAACTGGAGCGGTCGAGAATCAAGAATTGCTTCGAGCGTGTTTCGACAGTGAGCTACGACCTTCTCCCAATCGCCATTAGCGAGGTATGCTCGCGCTTCCCGAACCTCTTGCACTGCTTTTGGCAACCCTTCCGCTCGCATTCCGTTTGAGATGCGAACTTCGATGAGTTCGAGCCTCCCATAGCCAAGCTGCGGAAGGAGCTTTTCAACCCATTGAGACTTGGGAATCGTGAAGGCTATCGGCTCGATTCCTGCCGTCTCGAATTTCTCCACACCTACCCCTCCAGATATGTGAACCGCGAACAACGCTCGAAGGTTTAAGGCCGCTCGGAGATCACCTTCACGAGACTGCTCAATTCTCTCGACAGTCGTGAGGTCGAGTGGGATATCGAGACGAAATTGCTTTTCAGGCGAATAGCTAGCGTCGGCGTGCAGGTTCACTTCGTTACGAAAGTTTGCAACTGTTCTCTGCTCAGGCGAGCACAACTCCCCCGAAAGAAACATCCAAGTTAGTGGATGCACTGGCTTCTCCGGCTGAGAGAAAGTCTTGAGTGGAGACAACGATAAATCCAACATGAATACCATTTTGGGAAATTCTGGCCCGCCAAGCGCCTGAACATTCTGAATCTCGAATGAGATTTTGCCAATGTGGCCGCCACTGCTAAATCCGAAGTTCGTCTTAGGCATAAGTCCCCTAGCAATGGCCTGAGAGTATATCGTGGATTGGGCGTGTTAGAATCCGCGCCGAAATGCCGAGAGTGGGGAAGGATAACCTTCTCTGTCAGCGGGGAGGAACTTCGCTGTGTTCACGCCTATACATTTGCTCCCGAGGTTTGAGCCGGAAAAATCAAATTTGTATCAACAAAGATGGGAGAAAGACCAGGGGCCAGCCCTAAGGGAAAAGATTCTGGATATGATCCGAGAGGGCGCTGGCGAGGACTTCCTTCAGTGGGAATTTGAAAACCACAAGTTAGGATTTCTTGAGAGCATGTGGGACCTCAAAGGCATTAAGATTCACGGAGAAAACTTCAATTTTGAAGGTGAGGGCTCGGGCTGGTTCGAGGCCATAGACTTCTCCTATGCTCAGTTTTATCACTCGAAATTTCACCGTGCGGTATTCAGTCCCACAACATTCAATTTCGCCAGAATCTACAACTGCGAGTTCGTTGACTGCACTTTTTCTTTCGCGGGGCTTTACGGTTCCACGCTGGAGAAGGTCAAATTTACAAACTGCAATTTTATTGAGCGCAACTCCTTCACGAACTGCAATCTTCAAGCGGTTGAGTTCAAGAATTGTTTTATACCGGAGAGCATTTTTGGAGACTGTCGCTTCGATGCCAACACCACGGTGAACGATCCAATCGAAAAACCGCACAGAGGATGGAACCTCACATTTGACAAGAAACAACTCGCCACGATCTTTCAGGACCTAAAGGAAGGATATTCAGCAGGCGGTGTTGTTAAACAGGCTCGGAGGTATTTCTTTCGCCAGAACCAAACAACAACACGGCATAACACTGCTGGCTTATGGGATTCCATCGTCGGTTATTTATTGGAGTATCTGACAGGGTACGGAGTGCGTCCTCTAAGGGTGCTCGCGGCTTTGGCCCTGTTGGTTCTTCTCTTTGTTGCTATCTTTTCACGGCAGGTTGGCTTTGAGAATGCACTGATTCTAACCACTGGTGGATTCTTCACGTTCGGCGGATTTGTTGACCTGCTGAAAGGTCTGAGTATGGGGTACAGGCTTGCGTACATTTCTACTGCTTTCCTTGGGATGTTCCTGACCGGACTTTACGTTACTGTCTTGGCGAACGTCTGGTTCAGAGAGCGGTAGCGCGAGCGGGCGGACTTGAACCGCCCTTTTCAAGCAGATCAGGACGCTATCGGAAGCCCGTGGGCGCACGATCTGAGCGTGGGAAGGCGTGAGGATACCCCCGATTTTACGGGCTCGCGGGTGGGGGAACCCGAAACCGTTACTGCTGCATTTTGGTGCAATTTTTCACCGACTTTTTCACCAAACAGAACAAAAAGTAGGCAACTTTAGGCAATTCAGGGCAACGTAAGGTGTTGAAAAATATGAGTGAACGAAAGGTCAGACTTGATCCAGAATCTGGAGTCCTACCGTTGGACGATCTCCCACCCGTTGCGAGGAAAAAAACGAATCGCAGCGCGTTCCCGATGATCGGGACGGCCACGATTCTACCTATCTAATTTAATCGGCTTTTCCGCAACCGTCAACCGCGCACCGGGGACGGCGCAACCCCAATTCTACGATCGCGGGGCGTCTTCCGCGGGCTTTACCGCCGTTCCCTCGTCGCCGGCTAGGGGCACCATTCGACCCTGGCGAATCACATATTCGGCGTTGCCCCAGCGGAGGTGATTCGAACCGAAACTTGCCAGCCAGATCAAGAAATGGATCGCATCCCGCAGCGGCACCAGCCAAATCTTCCGGCGCAGCACTTCGTCCCCGACGCCCCAAATCCCCACCGTCCAGGCCATCGCAAAACGCAGGATCAAGTAAGCCAGCAAATAGACGCCCGCGATCCATTTCGCCGGCGCGACGAGTGCGGCGAGCAGAGCCCAGGGCAGTCCTTGCGTAAACAACAATCCCACGTAAGACAGCGGCCTGCACAACCGCACCGTCCGCGCCCAGCGCACTTGATGGTCCCAGAAGCTGCGGAGGGTCTGCGCGGGATACACGGTCCAAACGGCTTCGCGAGAGAGGACGACTTCGCCACCAGCTTTGGCGATGCGGTGGCCGAGTTCATAGTCATCCGCAAGCGCATCGGCAATGGCCTCAAATCCGCCCATTTTCCCGAGCCATTCCTTGGTCGTCGCGATGGAAGCCCCCAGCGCAAAGGTGATTCCTTCCGTCCATCCCGCCATCAGCACTCCTGCGAAAAAATCGCTTGAAGCGCCGACGGCTTCGATTTCTCAACATTATTCTCGGCGATCCCGCGATAGAAGGAAGTCACCGCGCCGGTCTTGCGGTCCGCGAGCGGCGCAACAACTTCGCGCAAATAGTGCGGCCCCACGCGCACATCGCCATCGGTCAACACGAGCACTTCGTTTTGTGCTTCGCGCGCAAGCCGCGCCAGCTTGTTTACCTTGCGGTTTGCGCCGAAGTGCTCCGCGCCCACGAGCAAGCGGATTTCCCTCTCGGGATATTCCGCGATGATTCGCCGGATCACCGGCACCGCGGGGTCACCGTCGTTATTCACTGCAAACAGAATCTCGTAGTTCGTGTATTCCTGCCGGCAAAAACTTGCGAAATTTTCGTGGGATCCGAAGTCCACGCCAAGCACCGGTTTAAGTACGCTCACCGGGGGAGTGTAATTGGGAAGCTGCCGCGCGCGCTCACGCCCGAAAAACCGCAGCGTCGCCAGGGTCGCAAGTGCATAGTAGACGAGCGGAGCCAGAGCCAGCAGGAGCACTGCATCACGCCACATCGCGGAGTGCGCCATCATGCGGACCTGCTCGTCATCGACAAAAGTCTCTCACCCGATTCACTTCTCAGGCCACTTTAACAGGTTGCCAGACAATGGGAAATTGGCTCGAGATTTCTTGAACCGGCGAAAGCGAAGAGAACAACTGCGGTCGAAAGGATGGTCTTTCCAGCAAGGCGAATTGCGGGTCGTGCTGCGTCCCCGCAAACGCAACCTCTCTTAAGTAATATTCTCAGAATTCGTGATGTTGGCGCTCAATCCTTGGGCAGTGCTCTCTTTCATGAGACTCGCACTTGCCAATGGGAAGAGTTGGCCATTTTTCACGCGGTATGCAAGACCGCGCCACAAGATCCGTTCTGAAAAGAATCCACCCACCCAAGCGATAAAATTGATGGCATCGCGCAGCGGAACAAGCCACAGTTTCTTCCATACTCCGGTATCGCCCAAGCCCCAAGTACCCGTCATCCAAGCCAGTCCGAGACGCAACGCAAGGTATGCGATGAGATGCGCCGCCGCAATTCCCTCCCATCCGGCTCTGGCCGCGAGCGCTGCCGCCAGCAGCGCCCAGGGCAACCCGTGGGTCAGTATCAGCCACCGGTATCCAGTGGGGCGCACATTCTTCAATCCGATCGACCAGCGCAGCTCGTGTCGAAAATACTGCTCGATCGTCTCTTGTGGAAACACCATCCACACCGGCTTGCGCATCAATTCCACGCGATAGCTACGGCGCGCGATTCGGTTTCCCAGCTCAAAGTCGTCAGAATGATAATTGGCCATGGCTTCCCAGCCGCCAATCTCCGACAGGTGTCTCTTGGTTGTCGCCATCGTCCAGCCGAAAGCGAATTGCATCTTGCCTTCGAGCCTTCGCGCTACCAACGCGCCCGGAGCGGAGTCCAAATACATTCCCAGTGCTTCTAAATCCGCCGCGACGCTGCCGGCGGTAATGCATCGGTAAAAAGCGGTGACCGCACCAACATGGGGATCGGCAAATGGCGGCGCGACTACCCGTAAGTAATCGGGATCGACGCGCACATCGCTGTCGCTCATCACCACGAGATCGTATTTCGCCTCTTGCACCAGCCGGTACAAGCTGTTCACTTTGCGGTTCGTTCCAATTCGCTCCGCGCCCTTAATCAGCCGGATGGAGCATCGCGGAAAATCAGCTTGCAACCTCTCGATTACGGGCACCGCGGGGTCATCCGGCTCGGCCACGGCAAATACGATTTCGTATTCCGGATAGTCCAGCCGGCAATAACTGGCAAAATTTTCGTAAGCTTCGCGGTCCACACCACGCACAGGCTTGAGAATGCTCACGGGCGGCGTATAGGAAGATTTCAAGGGAGGTAATTTCCGCAACTCACGGAAATAGCTAACAACGCAGTGCAACGACAGAAGGTAATAAGCCAGCGGCGCGGCCGCTAGGACAAGCGCGATCCAATAAAGGGTATGCAACAGCATTCCAGTAGCCCAAATCCCTTTCGCACGACGAAAACCGATGCAATGGGATCCTGTCTGTCACGCAAGAATCCTGGTTTACGGACTGCCTTTTCGACTCAGATGCCACCCTGGTTTGATGGGTTGCCACGGGCCAGGCCTGGAGTCCCGCGCCGGCACCAATCCGTTCCCTAAACCCTATCACCACTCTCTAATTTCTTGATGAATATTTGATTGGCGGGACTGATCCTTAACCGGCTGCAACCAGCGCAACCCCCGCGCAAACCAGCACGACGCCCGCCCACCGCGCGGCGCTCACACGTTCGCCCAGGATGTACTTGGCGCCGAGTGTACCGACAACGTAGCTGAGCGCCGATGCGGGAATCACGAGGCTGATCGGCTCCCAGGAAAGTAATATCAGCAGCGCATAAAATGACAGTGCCATCAGCGGCACGCCCGTCCAGAACCACCCATTGCGCACGGCCCGCCCCAGGAATTGAAGTAACGCCAGCGGCCGCAATCGGGCCGGCTCACCGGTCGACTTCATTCCGTGGGTGATGGCGATCTCGCCTCCCGTGCTGCCAAGAATCAGGACAGCAAGTGCCAGAATGACGCGCATCAAGCCGTGGCCCCACCGGCTGTCGTCCGTGGTTTGGTTTGCCCCACTAGCAGCACACCCACGCAGATCAAGGCAACACCAATCCAGCGCCGCGGCGACACCGGCTCGTGCAAAAAAATAACCGCCAGCAAAGTGAGTAAAGCATATCCAAATGCGCCCGCCGGCATCACGTAGCTGTAGTCCGCCCAGCTCAGCACCGTCATGTAACTCAGCATGAAGCCGGTCAGAAAGAGAATCCCAACCCAGATCGTCCCGTTCGTTACCGTCAGCCGGAACGCTTGCGCGAGTCCCGAGGCCGTCAGTTGAACCGCGCCGATCTGCGACATTCCGCGCTTCAGCATCAGGTCTCCGGCATTGGCGCACACCACCATTGCCAAGACCATGACCAGCGTCTTGATTCGCAGTCTTCTTTCGCTTGCCATTTTGCGGGGGTTAATCGTTTCCGGAAGCGGAAGACGCTCCAGGCACGGAAACCATGGGCTTGTCGTAATCGCCGCCCTTGCGTGCCCACTTCAAGCGTTCCGCGCGCAGCTGCAGGAACTCCGTTGCTTCGTGGTATAGGCGCTTCCGCTCGTGGCTGTCCCAGAGCGCTTCCTTCACGATACGCCACACGACCTTGGGCCGGAAGTAATACTCATCATAAAAGCGGTTCACACCCGACATCATTTCCACTTTCGACAGGTGCGGGTACTCGATGTGCGGCAGTTGATGGCCGCCGGAATCCGCCAGGGCTTCGACCTTCAGGAAGCCTTGCGCCGCCATGGTGTCGTGCAATTCCGTTCCCGGCATGGCATGCGCCAGCGAAACCTGGATCGTCTCGCAATCCAATTCCTTCGCGTAGTCGATGGTCTTCTGGATCGTATCTTTGGTCTCGCCCGGCAGCCCGATAATGAAGTCGCCGTGAACCTTGATTCCGACTTTGCGGCAGTTCTTCATGAAGGCGCGCCCCATCTCAACCGTTGCGCCCTTCTTGATGTTCTTGAGGATTTGCGCGTCGCCGGATTCGAAGCCCACGATAAAGAGCCGAGCTCCGCCGTCCGCCATCGCCTTTACCGTGTCGTAGTCGCTATGCACGCGCGCCGTCGAAGACCACTGGAACTTCAGCGGTTTGAACTTGGCGCAAAGATCCAGCACGCGGTCCTTGCGGATGTTGAAGGTGTCGTCGTCGAAGAAAACTTCTTTCATCTGGGGGAAATGTTCGATCGTCTGCTTCACTTCCCGCGCCACGTTTTCCGTCGAACGCGTTCGCCAGGCATGCCCCGAAATCGTTTGCGGCCACATGCAGAACGTGCAAAGCGCCGGGCATCCGCGCGTGGTGTAGAACGATACATAGGGGTGCAGCAGGAACGGCACGTTGTAGCGTTCGATTTCCAAGTCACGCTTGTAAATGTCCGTGGCGAACGGCAGCGCGTCCAGCTCTTCCGTGTGCAGTTGCGGCCGTAGCGCGTTGTGCACGATCTTTCCGTCTTTGCGATAACTCACACCCAGAATCTCGCTCAGCGGCTTCCCATGCGCGTATTCCACCACCGAGTGATCGAACTCCCCGCGCGTCACAAAATCGATGTCCGCGCTGGCATTCAGCGTCTCATCGGGCTTGATGTGTCCGGTTGGCCCGACGAAAGCAATCCTCATGCCTGGGTTGACTTCCTTGATTTTCCGGATGAGCTTAACGTCGCTCTCCAAACCGACCGTGGACGTGAAGAGGATCAGAAACTCGTAATCTTTGCAGATCTGGATTGTCTGTTGCCAATTGACTTTGTGAGGTGATGCGTCCAGCAGCCGGCTACCGGGGATCATTCCCGCGGGGTATGTCAGCCAAACCGGGTACCAGTAGGATTCAATCTCGCGCGTTGCAGGCCAACGCGAACTCGCACCGCCGTCGAAATTCTCAAAACTCGGCGGATTCAAGAGCAATGTCTTCATTACATCCGGCATTCTTCACCCTCAGGCTTCGGTTAACGAACTTGGCCCTGTCAAATCACTGGCTTCTGCGTCTAGGTATGCAGTGGAAGGCCCGCGCGTACAGGCGCAGCTAGGCCTCCAATCAATAGATAGTAGTTTACCCGATTTCGTTGCATCCCCTCAAACCTTTCTGCCAATGAGTGCTATCCTGCAGCGAAACGCTAAATACCGCATTGAATGGGGCTTTTGCGGGCTACCCGCTCGACCCAGGCACCCGGGAATGCATCTCTAGTTTCTTGGAGTGGCTGCTTCATACCGTCGTCGTCTTCAGTGGCGAGTGTCGAGGCTTTCGTCGGCAGACGCAGAGAGCAGCTTCCAAATGCGTTCTACCCAGTCGAAATGCTCGGGCTTCATGAGCACGGAGCGCAGGCAAGTGAGGGTTTCGCGATCCGGCTTCATCGCTCCCAGATGCTCCTCCCAAAAACGAATCGGCAATTCCGCTACGGCCAGATGCAGATCGCGCTTCGCCGCCGCTTCGAAGATCTTGCGGCTTAAAGCGGAACACTTGCTGACGCTCGCGGCTCTCGGCACAAATACAACAATGTCCAATTCCGGTGCAAAGGCCGTCACAAACCGCGCATCCGCGCGCAGTTTGTCGAAAAGCGCTAGTGCCGCCTTCCTTCCGTGTTCCAACCCGCGCGCGAATTCGCCGCTCTTTTTCAGCGGCAGCAATCTCTGCGTCGCCCACAAAGCCGCCGCGGCCGCCCCCGGACGGGAGCACTCCAGACTTATCTCGCCCAAGTGCAGTTCCGCGGAACTGAAATACGTGTAGGGAGAATCATGTTTGTACAATCGGCCGACTTCGGGGTCGCGAAAGAGCACGCAGCCGCACCCGTATGGTTGCAAACCGTGCTTGTGCGGATCGATCACAATCGAGTCCGCTTCTCCCACCCGCGCAAGAGACCGCTCTGTCCCTTCCCCAAGATTCTCTGCCAGCACGAAATATCCGCCGTAGGCCGCATCCGCGTGAATCCTGAATCCATGTTTTGCGCGCAACGCGAGAATCTCCGGCAGCGGATCCACCGAACCCGTTGCCGTGGTACCCATTGTCGCGACAACGGTCCCCACGTCGCCGCGCTCCACCCGCTTTGCCAGAGCATTCACGTCCATGCGGCCCCGCGCATCGCACGGCACCGTTTCGAATGGCAATTGCAGAACACCGCTGATCCGCCCGTGCGTATAGTGAGCCTGTTCGCTGGCGAGAGTTTTCTTTCCCGGTTGCAATTGGCCCGCCACCCATAAGGCCTCGAGATTCGCCATCGTTCCGCCGCCGCACAGGTGGCCGAGAAAATTTCTCCAACCGTGCATGCCGGCGATCTCCGCGACCGCTTCTTTTTCCATCGCCGACGTCGCCCGCCCGCCATCCAGGGCGTGATTGTTTGGATTGATCCACATGGCCAGCGCGTACGCCAGCCGTGCCGCCGGGTGCGGCGGCTTCAGCATCTGTCCCGCGTACAGCGGGTGAAAATACGGATAGTTGTCTTGCAGCCGTTCGGCCGTCGCATTTAAGACTTCCGCGAGCCGTTCCATTCCGGGCGCATCCCCATCAACATGAGGCAGCCCGCTGAACCCGTCGTCGAGCTTCTTCACCGCCCCGATTAGCGCGCGCAAACTCTCCTGTTCCACCATCACCAGTCACCATTCACGAATCACCAGTCACTTCTTCACTGCCACACCTTATCCAGTTGCCCCGCCGTCTTCAGTCAGCAATTCCAACTGCGCCTGTTGCTTCTGGAAATTAGCGTCCAGATAAGCCATCCACTTTTCATTCTCTTCAAGCCGCGCCCTCTCCATATCCCGCAAATTCAGCTTTCCTTCCGCGAATTGCGCCTGCAACACCGCCACCCGCTGTTGCGCGAGCTGTAATTCCAGACGGGCTACCTCTTTTGCCGCATCCCTCTCGCGCACTCGCCGCGTCTTTTGCCGGACGTCCGCGGTCAATTCGTTTTTCTTGTTTGTCAGGTTGACTTTCGCCGCCTCCAAGTATATCTGCGCCATGCCTATCGCTGCTTTTGTCTGCGCGCTGAAAATCGGCACGCGCACGTCGATTCCAGCGTTGAAATTGTTCCGCTGAAACGTCCGGAAAAACTGGGAGAAATTGTTGAACTGCGCCAGCACGCTATAAATGCTGACAAGTTCCAGCGTCGGCCAATAGCCTCGCCTTTCACCCTTCAGTCGAAACTCTTTCCCCCGGACGTCGGACGCCGCAAGTTGCAACCCGACATTGTGCGTCATCGCCATCGCCACCAGGTTGTCTCCCGCCTGCTCGGCTTCCCCCGGCAATTCCTCGGGCGTGACCTCGATGGTCTGCGCCTCTGAAAATCCGACCTGGTATCTCAGAAAAACTTCCAGCTCATCTTCCCGGCCCTCGAGCTGCAAAATTCGCTGGATCACCTGCGCCTTCGTGAGCTGGGCTCTCGTCACTTCCACGGGCAGTTCGTATCCTTCCCCCTGACGCTCCTGCGTCACTTGCAGAATCTTCTCCGCGCTCTCCTGCTCTTTGCGCAAGAGCTCCAGGGAATGCCGCACCTTCCCCAGTTCCAGATACGCCATCGCCGTTCGCGTGATAACGCTGTTCTTTGTATCCTCGAGCGCAATCTTCTGCGCTTTGGCCTGCTCCTGCGTCTCTTTCGCCTGGCCCCGCAGCGGTTCGTTTAAAACTTGTTCCGTGTACGACACGTTGAAGATCGATGGCGCGCGCCCGCCCGGTGTTTCCGGTATTCCCAACGTGTACCCCGCTCCCGAGCCTGCATAAAGATTCGGCATGAACTGCGCCTTCGTAATCTGCGCGGCGTGATCCGCCACGCTTGCTTGAATCTTCGCCGCTTGAATCTCTTTGCTGTTCTGCAGCGCCAGTTCAATCGCACGTTTTAGCGTCAGCGCCACCGGCGCCCCGTCCTTCGGCGCTTCCTGTGCGGCGGGCTGACTCGTTTTCGGCGCGGACGTCTCTTGCGCACCAGTAGCGCCGCCCCCCAACACCAGCAGCGCCGTGATCCCCGCAACACGTCCTAGTAATTGCATTTTCATGCTCCTTCGCCGCCGCGTAATTTCCACGGGCTCCCCTCAACAAAGACTTACAGAGTTTCGGTCAACACACTCCCGGACTCTTCGCCGAAACTCGTTCTCCCGAAAAATAAAAAGGGCCGCCAATCGCCGCCCCTGGATTCACTCTCCACGCCCATTCTTGTCGCCTATCCCCAGTTCCCTCTCCAGTCCCCTCATTCATATCTCAGCGACTCGACCGGTTGCAGGCGCGCTGCCTGATTCGCCGGCAAGTACCCGAAGAAAAGCCCCGTGGAGCACGACACCACGAAGGCGATCACCACGCTGAGACTCGACACCGGAACCCGCAGATTTCCCGGCAAAAAAAACTGCGCGCCCACCGGTATGGCGATACCGATCAAAATCCCGACGACCGCCCCTCCTCCGCTGATCACGAAAGATTCGATCAAAAACTGATACATGATCTCGCGCCGCGAGGCTCCAATGGCCTTGCGTATTCCGATCTCGCGCGTCCGTTCTTTCACCGTCACCAGCATGATGTTCATGATCCCGATTCCGCTGATCACCAGCGCAATGAACGCAATCACGATAAGCACGATGGTCAGCGCCAGCGAGATATTCTTCGCCGCCCCCAGAATGGCGGTCAGCGATTGCACCTTGTACTCCGCTTCGGTCGGATGCCGGCTCCGCAGCAGTTGGCCCACCTGCCGCTCGACGGATGGCACGTCTTCCGCCCGCGCCGCTTGTACGTCGAGCAAGCGCACCACCTCCAGGCCGGTGTAGTACTTCATGAGCGTGAAGGGGATGATGACGGAATTCTCCTGAATGTCGGAAAGCCCGAAGGTCTCGACGCGCTCCCGGAAGACGCCGATTACCGTGAACGTCAGCTCTCCCAAGCGCATCGATTTGCCGATCGGATTCTCCTGTCCGAAAATCCGCTCCTCGAGTTGTGTGGTGATCAGGCAGACTTTGCTGCGCATCTCCATGTCTGCGGCATCGAAATACCGTCCCCGTAGAATGAGCAATCGGCGGATCGTCTGGTAACCCTCCGTCACTCCAACCATGTGCACCGGGCGCTCCACACCGTCCACCACCACTGCCGTCTCCAATTCCCGAGTTCCCGCAACCTCGATCACAGCGGGGATGGTCCTGACGGCCTCCATGTCGTCCAACGACATTTCATAACTTAGCGGCTGCGGTTTGTCCGGCCTCTGGACCAGTTCCACCCACACCAGGTTGGAGCCGATACTCTCGATCTGGGAAAGCACGAATTTCTTGCTGGTCAGCGCCACTGTGACGACCAGAACGATGGAAGCGCTTCCGATAATTACGCCCAGCGACGTGAGGATCGCCCGCAGTTTATTCGCTCGCAGCGCGTCGATCGCCACTGAAATCGTCTCTCGGATGTCCATCCTTGACCTTTGACCTGAATTGAAACTCTCAGCCCTACTTCAGCCGCTTCAACGCTTCCTGCGCCATTTTGTTTTTTGCATCCAATTTCAGCGCGCTCCGAAATTCCTTCGCTGCGTCTTCCATCCGGCGTTGGTCTTCGAAGAGGCGCCCGAGCCACGCGTGAGCCGCGGCCGGTCGCGGATATCCCGATCGCGTCGGCGCTTTCTTAGCGTATTCCCTCAACAATCGCTCCGCTTCCTCCGGGTTTTCCTTCTTCAAGACCAGCGCAACGCCCCGGTAAAACTCTCCCCTTGGGTCGCCGGGTGCCGCACGCTCTCCCAGGTCCGCGACCGCCAGCAGCCGCTCCGGCTGCCCGCGCTTCACTTCGTAATCCCCGATGTCGTAGATCAGCTCCGCCGATTTTGGATTGCTCCCCAGCGCTTTCGCAAATTCCTCGTCCGCCACGGCGTAATCTTTCTTCTGCCGCCGGCAATTTCCCGCCGCGTAATGCCCTTCGGCGGCGTCCATCGCTGCTAATTGCTTGATCTGCGGCAACGCTTTCTCTTCGCCCCCGCCCACCAGGCCCGGAGCGCTGCAATCGAATTCGATTAGCGCCTGCCGCGCCGAAAAATTGCTGCCGTCTAGTTGTACCGCCGTCTCGAATTCCTTGCGCGTCTTCTTCGCGAACGATATCGCCGAGAACCAGCCCGCATGATCGGCCTTTTCTCCGTACGCTTTCCCCAGCCACTCGTGGTAAATCGAATTCCGCGGGTCGATGGTCACCGCGTTCTCCGCGCTCTTGATCGCCGGGTCGTGCTGCTGCAGCTCCAGATAGCTTTTCGCCAGCAGCAATTGCACGTCGCCATTTTGCGGCTCTGTGGCCGCGGCCGCCTGCAACACCTGGATGGCCTTCGCATAATCGCTGGCCTCGTACGCACGCCGTCCCGCGTCGAGACCCGCTTCTAGCTTTACATTTGCTGCCGCCATCGCGGCGCTCGCGATGCAAAGGACCGCGAACAGTCGCTTCATCCGGTTAACCATTCCATCGTCCCTGGAAATTGAAAACTTCTGTGATAAGGACGGTGACCGTCATCCCATCCCGTAAATCAACGTCCCCGGGCAACGCCACCAGCTCCCCCTCCTGAAGCCCGCTCACAACTTCGTAGTTGGTGGCGTCCGCTATGCCCACGTGAATCTCGCGTTTCTCCAGCGTCGATTTGCTCACGCTGAGCTGGTTTCTTCTCACCACAAACACGTACCGCCTTCCGCCCTCCGCGGCCACCGCGCCCCGCGGTACGGACAGCACGCCGATCCGTTCCCGCGAATTGATGCGCACGTTCACGTTGATATTCGGCAGCAACTCCAGCTTGTCGTTGCTGACGGCGCAAAGCAGTTCACCCACGCTCCGCGCTCCATGCGGCACCACTTGCTTCGGAATGGTTTCCGTTTTCCCCACCCACGTCTTGCTCGGCAACGCGTCCCAAGTGATCTTCACCGGCTCATTTGCTTCCAGCGATCCCAGTTCCGGCTCATCGATGAACGCCCGCACGCGAACTTTGTGCAGGTCCGCCATTTCCGCCAGCAGATCCCCGAGCTTCACGTAATCCCCGGCTCTCACCGGCAACGAGTACAGCGTTCCATCGGCCGGTGCGGTGATTCGGCCTTGCTGCACCTTTTCGTCGAGCGCTGCTACTTCGTTCTGGATCTGTTGCACGCGCAGCGCTGCTTGGTGCGTGTCCAACCCCACGCCCCGGTCAAACTCCTGCTTCGTCGCCGCCAGCCGCGTCACTTCCGCTCGCGCTGTCATCAAGGCCAGGTCGTTCGCCGCGAGCTCGTCCTGGGTCGCGGCTTGCAATACGATCAGCCGCTGCAGCACTTCGTGATTTTTCTGCAGCCGGTCGCGCTCGGCTTGCGCTCTTGCCAGGTTCCCCGCCACTCTCGCCACGTCGTCCGTTCGGCCGCCCGCCTGGGCTGCCCGCAAATCGTCCTCTGCCCGGAGGAGCCTTCCCTTCGCCTCGGAGAGTCTCGCCGCCGCATCTTTTACATCCAATTCCAGGATCACCTGCCCTCTCTTGACCCCTTGCCCCTCTGTCGCGCGCACCTTTTCCACAAACGTATCCAGTTGCGCTCGCATCACGTACGGCGCGATGGGCTCTACCTTTCCATTGCTGCTGATGGACGACACCAGATTTTCCCGCATCGGCGTCACCGCCGAAATCTTTGGCACCGGCTTTCGCCCGCTTAACTCCACCAGCGCGTACGCCAGCACTCCCGCCAGCAGCAGGTAGAGCAAGATTCGGTTTCGCAGCCTGCTATCCATACTTTCCTATTCTGCGCGGTCCCGCATTCCGCAAGGCGCAAGGACACATCCCTCCGGCGCAGCATTTCTCTTACTTGTCCGTGGCTTGCTTGACTCCTGTCAGGAAGGTGCCAAGGTACTTCATTCTAGCAAGAGCGGCGCGGCTTTCTCTAGATTCCTTGCGGGCGTTGTTTATCCTGCGCCCTGCTCTCTCTTCGCCCTGTCCTCGGATCCAGCATCTCTCACCTATAACGGATGCGTCTTTTGTATCCCAGGGATGCCGTCCACTCCTTATGGACCAAAGACCTCGACGTGCTAGAATCTTTCCATGTCCGCTGAGAGCATCCCTGAGAAAACCATCGCTCCTCCTGCGAGTGGCTTGGGCAAGCCAATGCAGCCTGGCGCCGTCGTAAGCCCTGTCATCCACCGTGTCTGCATCCAGTGCAACAATATGTTCCGCGTCTCTCCAGATAGGTTTGATGCCAAGCAGTGCCCAATCTGTCACAAAGGCTGAACTCCCATAGCCAATTTATGCTTTTCGAAGCCACCAGATCGGCTGCAATCCGTGTTTCCTGCATTTCCCGATTCCCTAGTCCTTATCCATTATGCCCTTTCCCTCCCCGTAACATTCCTTCGCTCCCCGCGTAGTACACTGTGAACCCTCTGTGCCCTGTCTTACGAACTCCCAGCTAGGGGTCCTTCGATGATTGAAGCTCGCGGCCTGTCCAAGCGCTTCCAGGACAAGAAGCGCGGTGAAATCCGCGCCGTCGACAACGTCAGCTTCACCTGCCAACCGGGCAAGATTTACGGTCTTCTCGGCGCCAACGGCGCCGGCAAAACCACCACCCTTCGCATGCTCGCTACCATCCTCGAGCCCACCGACGGCACCGCCATCGTCTGCGGCCACGACATTGTCGAGCAACCCGAAAAAGTCCGTGCCAACGTCGGCTTCCTTTCCACTGCCACCGCTCTCTATCGCAGGCTCACCGCCCAGGAATTTGTCGAATACTTTGGCCGCCTCAATGGCTTAGACGAAGCAACCCTCAAAAGGCGCATTGATGCCATATTTAGCCGTCTGGACATGAACGGCTTCCGCGACCGCCGCTGCGACAAGCTCTCCACCGGCATGATGCAGAAAACCTCCATCGCCCGCACCCTGGTTCATGATCCCCCGGTGATGATCTTCGACGAGCCTACCAACGGCCTCGATATCATGACCGCTCGCACCATCACTTCATTTATCCGCGAGTGCCGCGACCTCGGCAAAACCGTCATCTTCTCCACCCACATCATGAGCGAAGTCGAAAAGCTCTGCGACACCATCGGCATCATCCAATCCGGCAAGCTCCTTGTCGAAGGTACACTCGGACAGCTCCGCGACAAGTACGCCGAGCACGATCTGGAGGAAATCTTCATCAAAGTCGTCACGCCCCACTACGTCGCCGAGGACGCCAACTGACATGTCTATGCGCAACGTCGCCATCGTCTATCGCAAAGAACTCACGGAAGCCATCCGCGACCGTCGCACGGTCATCTCCACGATACTCGTGCCGCTCTTGCTCTTCCCCGTTCTTAGTGTTGGCTTTGGCTCTCTCGCCGTCGCTCTCGTCGGCAAGGCCAAGGAAGAAGTCCCCAAAGTCATGCTCCGTGGCGGCGAGGATTCTCCTGCCGTTGTCGAAGGGCTCAGGAAGCTCGATAAAATCGAAATTGTTTCCGAGACGCCCAACTGGAAAGACCAGATCATCAACAAGGAAATTCGCGCCGCGGTGGAGGTTCCCCCGGGATTCCAGACGGATGTCGCTCAACAAAAATCGGACACCGTCAACATCTACAATTACGAAGGGGAATTGAAGTCTGAATTCGCCACCGACAAGATCGAAAAGTATATGAAGGACTACCGCGACAAAGTCGTGAAGGAACGTTTGGCAGCCAAGAACCTGCCCGAGACCGTCCTGAAGCCCTTTGAAGTAAAGCGCGAAAACGTCGCGCCCCCTGAGAAAGTGAGCGGCGCGGCGTTCGGTGGCATCATCGGTTATATGGTCATCCTTCTCTGCATGACCGGCGCAATGTATCCCGCCATGGACCTGACCGCCGGCGAAAAAGAGCGCGGCACCATGGAAACCATCCTTTCCAGCCCCATCACCCGTATGCACCTCGTCCTGGGTAAGTTTCTTCTGGTCCTCACCGCGGCACTGGGCACTGCCGCCCTCTCCGTCTTGTCTATGGGCGTTTCTTTCTCAGTCTTAAGTCACTACACTGGACAAACTGCGAGCGGGCGCTCTGCTGCCGCGGGTTTTCTCCTCAAGCTCGGACCCAAGACGGTTATATCCGTCTTCCTCATGGCCCTCCCTGTTGCCGTCCTTTTCTCCGCTACCCTTATGACCATCGCGCTCTTCGCCAAGACCTACAAAGAGGCCCAGAGCTATCTCACGCCGATGACGTTTGTCGTTATCATACCCGCCATCGCCGCCATGCTCCCCGGGGTCGAGCTCACCACCAAGCTCTCCCTCGTCCCGATCTTGAACGTCAGCCTGCTTTGCAAGGAACTCGTCACCGGCACCTACCACTGGAACCTCATTGCCATCATCTTTTCCTCCACCTGCGTCTACGCCGCCGCCGCCCTCTTCCTTGCCGTAAAAATGTTCCAGCGCGAATCCGTCCTCTTTCGCTCCTGATCTTCTTCCTCTTCCTCTTCCTCTTCCTCTTCCTTTTCCTTGTAGGGGCGCAGCATGCTGCGCCCTCTTTTCAAGTCACCCGGTGGCCCACGCCCTCCTGCCTGTGCGCTTCTCCATTCAATTTCGCCTCAACGCAACCGGAAAATCGCCATCGTGCGAATCTAAGCACATCGCTTCGCGGCTATATCGGCAAACCATAAAAAGGCGCACACTGGCTCCGAGGTTAAATCCATGGTTGCTGTTGCAAGTGTCTGGAAGAAGAAACACGACGACTTGAAAGCCAAGCGGAACTCGCTATTCGCGGCCTACACCAAGGACCCTCAAAATTTTCTGCTCGCCCGCGAAATCAAAGCCCTCGACGACGAAATCGCCGACTGCACCCAGCACGTAGAACAAGAAAGACGCGCCGAGCAGCGCGCCGCCACCCCCGCCTCCAAACTCGTCACAACTTCAAAGTAATTCTCGGGGAACTCCAGGTCTTCGGACGTCCGAGGCCCATTTGTCGCGTGAAGCGGCAAGCATTTTTCGCTTGCGGCAAGCCTTTTCAGTGCATGCTGTCGCCATATCCCGCCTCGTGCAGGACAGGAGCCAAAAACGTCAACCGCCCCACTGGTGCCCCAGCGCCTAGCGTGGCCGCGCCCGAAATATATTTTGTTTGCAGTCATCGGCGTCATGGTCGCCTACGTTCTTCGCCATAACGAGCATTTCCTCATTGACGCCAAGGATCCTGAATGGCCGCACATCCAGCCCTCCAGATGGTGGCTCCTGCCGCACGGCTTGATGGGCGCCTGCGCCCTCTTGCTCGGCTCCATGCAGTTCTCCGAACGCCTCCGCCGCCGCTTCACCAAGTTCCATCGCATCGTCGGACGCTTCTAGCTCGCCGGTGTATTCGTCGCCGCTCCCCTCGGCTTTTACATTCAGTACTTCGAGAAACGCACGGGTTCCGCCCGATCCTTTAGCATCGCCGCCGCCGTGGCCTTGCGAGTGGAAGAATTGCCGGAGAGCTGGAAGGAATACTTCCGGGAACGGCTGCGCCAGGCGGGACAGCCAAACTAGAAACCAGGGAAGAAGAAGCCCCCATGGCTCGGCCTTGCTCGCCACAGGCTCCTGGCACGACTCAAGATTCTCTCCTCCCCCGCTCCCATTTTTCATTTCTGCTTTCTAGTTTCTGCCCTCAGTTTCTGCCTTCTACTTTCCTCCCCGCCCCCAGTGAGCTCTACCCCTTTGTTTTCTTCTTCTTGCAAAATCTTTCGAACAAATATGGCGACTTGTCAAATACTATCAGGAGTTCCGGCCCAAACCTGTAATGCCGCGTAGGGATTGAAGATCTCTGCGGCAGCGGCATGTACAAATTCCCCCGGCGAAAGGAAGCCTTGACGGGAGGTCTTCTTAATGTAATGATACGTGAAGATGAAGTGGTACGATGTCAAAGGCGATCCGGCTTCTCGCTTGCGTCAGCGCAAACACGCCTTGCTTCGTGGCCTCTCTGTTCCCCCCGACGCTCTGCCCGGCTCACTCGCCCTTG
>WNFR01002160.1_pt1 | contig 20540 bp, 20 predicted proteins | sample 5400221 | NCBI WGS metagenome assembly WNFR01 (sample SAMN13153357, study PRJNA577476) | soil metagenome | isolation source: 40 cm soil under Madrone tree | place: USA:California | collected 2016-06-14 | reverse complement strand
TGGGGGAAAGTCTGGACATTGCGCGTCAGTTGGGTGACAAGCAGGGCGCCGCCGTCTCTCTAAACGCGCTGGCTCTCAGTGCTCAGGTCCGAGCTGACGTCGCAGTTGCGCACTCTCTGTTCGAAGAAAGCCTGGTGCTGTGGAGAGAATTGGGCGACCAGAAGGCTGTCGCTCGTTCTCTCAGTAACCTGGCGAACGTCGTCAAATTGCAGGGAGACTATGACCGCGCGCACTCCCTATACGGGGAGTGTCTCTCAATCTTCCGAGGACTGGGAGATCGGACAGGCGTTGCCTGGTCGCTCAACTCTCAGGGGGATGTCGCCCGCGATCAGGGTGACTTCGCAGCCGCGCGGACATTGTACGAACAGGGCCTGGCAATTTTTCGGGAACTCGGTGACCGCTGGGGCATTGCCGGCACACTGGCTGACCTGGGGAGCTTGGCGAGGGAACAGCGGAATTATCCCAGAGCGCACTCTCTGTACTGTGAAAGCATAAAAATTTTCCAGGAACTGGAACATAAACGCGGAATTGCCCGCCTGCTGGAGTGTTTCGCGTGCTCAGCGTCTGCTCAAGTCCATGCAGAGCGTTCGCTGCGGCTGGCGGGCGCAGCGGCTGCGCTGCGCCAAAATATTGGCGCTCCGCTCACGCCCGCGGAACAAGTAAAACTGGAAGCAAGTCTGGACGCGGCACGGCATGCCATGACCAACACGGCAGGTGCGACGGCTTGGCTAGAAGGTTGGGCTATGCCAGTCGAGAAAGCCATTGAGGACGTGCTGATGCCCGAGGCGGCATCCCCCTCGTATTAGCGCACGGCGCTTGGACGGGCTGGCGCTGATGGCGAAGGAAACCGGATGCCACAGAAGGTGCAGCCACCACTTATTCTGCGCTTGACGGGTCGAGGAGTCGGCGCACGGCGGAGACGCGATTAGCAGGAAGACCTACGCGCTTAGCGTGTTCTTCGATGATAGCCTCGTCTGCAGCGAGGTAGATGCAGTACACCTTGTCACCCGTGACATAGCTATGGAGCCACTGAATCTCGGGGCCCATTCCCTTCAAAATGTTGACCGACTTTTGTGAGATTTCCCGCAGTTGGGCATCTGTTAGATTTCCGGCTCCCGGCACTTCGCGTTCGATGACGAATTTGGGCATGGCCCTCCCCTGCATGCGCAGGCATGTTAGCATGCAGATGGAGCGGCTTCAAGGCGGCTTGGACGAAGCGGCCGAAGCTGCCCCGGTCAGCGAAAAATGGCCGAGAATAAAAGGGATAAGGTTGACATGGATCTTCGATCGCTTCAGAAGCCGCTGAAAGAGCAATACCGCAGTGACCCAAATGCCTCGCAAATCACAATCCAGGCGAAAGGCGGACAAACGGATGTTCCGGTGGCCTGCTCGGTCGACATCGGGCGCGCCATCTACCATGCCGAAGCCCACCCGGGAGTCGGAGGCGGCGGTACCGGCGCCTGTTCTGGTGACCTTTTGCTTGGGGCGCTTGCGGCTTGCGCACAGATCACGTGTCAGATGGTCGCCGCGGCGATGGGCGTGGCAACCGAACGTATTGAAGTCACCGTGGAAGGAGACTTGGATCTTCGAGGCACCCTTGGCATATCCAAAGACGTGGCCGTCGGATTTGGGGGCATTCGTCTGCAGTTTAATGTCGCTGCGCCGAAAGCAACCCCGGAACAAGTGAATGCTTTGCGAGAAAAAACGGAACAGTATTGCGTGGTTATGCAAACCTTGATGCGGCCACCGAAACTGCAAACCGAGTGGGTTGATCACGACTGAACGCCCGGAGGGTGATAAGTCTTTACATGCCGGGCGCACTTCTTGTTGGACGCGATCACAATGGGCCAGATGCAGCGGCGCCAAGATTGTGACTGGATTAGGGCTACCAGGAAGTTATTCCGTCCCTCTTGGCCGTAAAACCGCTCCGTTCAAGGAGTGGATATAAGGCTGCCTTTTCTGTCCTTTAGGGCCTGCGGCCCGCGAAGGGCTCGGATCGAGCCTTCGCGTAAAGTGTCCTGCCCGAGTGCGGAGCGCCCCGCAATACTCGCTGGTGGCAGTCGCGAGAAGCCTCTTCCTTTAGGGAGAAGAGTGGTCACCTCTTATACGTAAGAAAAAAACAAAACACAGCATTGTGGCGCCTTCCGGAGGGTGAACTGATAACTGCCTTCAAGGCTTGATTCTCACCACCACCACCCCATGTGACTCCACCTTCGCGCCAAAGTTTCCCGTAAACTTTCCCAAGTCCTTGTGGGCCCACAGATCGCGCACGCTTGCGGAAACATCACCCGGGTACCCGAACGCTTCCCACGGCACTGTAATCTCTGTTTCGCTCGCGCTACGATTCAGCAACAGCACCGCCCTGCTACCATCTTGCAATTGTTTCGACCAGACTTCCCGATCTCCATCTTTCCAGACCCGGCTTCCTTCCCGGCCCAGCGGGTCCTGATTCACCGCGATCACTTCCTTGTTGGTCAAAATCACTTTGATTTCCGGCGTCATGCTCCGCAAATCGTTTCCCGCAATCAACGGCGCCGCCAGGATGCACCACAAACTGAAATGCGCCCGATACTCTGGCGTCGTCATTCCGCCGTTGCCCACTTCCAGCATGTCCGGATCGTTCCAGTGTCCCGGCCCCGCAAAACTTTCCAGGCCCACTTGCAGATCCACAATGTTCAGCATTCCAAGTTCGCAGCAAGTTCCGTCCGGCCATTTTTTCGCGCCCGACCATTTATCCGAAATGTCTCCGGTGGTTCGCCACAGGTTGCCAACATCCTTCGCCCACTGCCACGGCTTCGCCGTGCCCCATTCGCACATGCTGAAAACAATCGGCCGCCCCGTTGCCTTCAACGCATCGCGCATCGTCGAATACGCCTCCTCGGCATTTCGTTTTCCCGTGTTGCACCAATCGTATTTCAAATAATCCACGCCCCACTTCGCATACATCAGCGCATCTTGATATTCGTGTCCCATACTGCCGGGCCGCCCCGCACAGGTTTTTTCTCCCGCATCGGAATAAATTCCAAATTTCAATCCTTTGGAATGAACGTAATCGGCCAGCGCTTTTATTCCGGAAGGGAAGCGTTTGGGATCCGCCACGATATTTCCCTCCGCGTCGCGGCTTACCTGCCAGCAATCGTCAATCACCACGTATTGATAGCCCGCGTCCTTCATTCCGCTGGCCACCATTCCATCCGCCATGGACTTGATCAAATCGTCGCTCACGTTGCAGGCAAACTTGTTCCAGCTATTCCATCCCATCGGTGGCGTCAACGCCACGCCGTTGTCCCACGCGCGCGTGTCACTCGCGTCGAAAAGTATGCCCACCGCCGCTGTCAGCAGGAATATCGTGAGACGATACATTGCGCGAACTCTCATCAGGAATTTCCTCCGCACGTATTCTACTTCAACCGCAAAATCAGAATCGCTCCGGCCGCAAACAACACCGCCGATGCGGCGAATGCCGCGCCTACTCCAAATGCGCTCCACAATGCGCCGACCAGCAGACTCGAAAGAAAATCTCCCACCGCGTTCACGGCAGCCATGGTTCCAAACGCCATACCGTGCTGCTCTCGCGGCGTCATCTCGGCGGCCACCGAATCCTCCAGCGCCTCCTCGGTCCCTATGTACAAACCGGCCAACACAAAAATTCCGCCCAACAGCCACAACGAATGTGTTCCGGTGCAAAGCAGCAGCGCCGTCACCACCGCCAACCCGTATCCGCCGGACAACACCAGCCGCCGGTTCGGCACATGATCGCTCAGCCACCCGCTTACGTAGGCCGACGCCGCGTAGAAAACATTGTGCAGGGTGTACAAGATCACCGCCAGACTCGCAGCCTTGGGCCCTCCATATTCCGCGCCCAGCATTTTGGTTGCATACAATATCAACAGCGTATGCGAAAAATCTCCCGCTCCGAAAACTCCCACGGCCAGCAAAAATCGCCGGAATTCCGCGGGCAGCGCGCGCAATCCCAGCAAAAATGACTTCTTTTCTTTTCTCTCGACTCTCCGTTCGCGCACCAGCACCCAGAAACACAGAACCGCAATCATTCCAGGCAGCAACGTCCAGAGAAAAACTTTCCGGTAAGAATGGCTGGTCGCCTGCAGAATCCACAGCGCCGTCAACGGCCCAAGGATCGCGCCGAGCGTGTCCATCAAACGCTCCAGGCCAAATGCGCGGCCATACGCCCCAGCTGGCACATCCGCGGCCAGCAAAGCTTTTTTCGCCGGCGACCGCACGCCGCGCCCCAGCCACGCCGCGGAACGCCCCAGCAGAACGTGAATCGCGTGCGTAGCAATTCCAAAGGACGCTGTGGCAATGGCCGTGAACGCATAGCCGAAAACCGCCAGCGGTTTGCGGCGCTTCAACCGGTCGGTGTAGTGGCCCGCAGCGAGTTTTGCAAAACTGGAGAGCCCGTCCGCAACGCCTTCAATCGCTCCAAGCCATGCGGGTCCCGCACCAATCACCGCCAAAAATGCGGGCAGCACCGCGGTGGCAGTTTCGTGGCTCCAATCGGAAAAAAGCGAAGTGAGGCCAACACCGAGTACGGTGCGGTTCAACCATCCAGATTGTTTTTGCGAATTATTGGCATCCATGAATTTTCGGCGCGACCAGGTGTTGAATTTTGTAGCGGCGCGTTTATCCCGTCGTCCTTGTCACTTTTTCGCGGCGCGATACAGAATTACGCGCACTTTTTCCAGCGTAATCAATCCGCCTTCCACCATCTCATCTAGGAGCGGAAGAATCTGCTCGATGCGTTCCGTGGATTCGATCACTTCCACCACAATCGGCAAGTCCTGCGACAGGCGCAGAATTTTGTCGGTGTGGTAAACGCTGGAGGAGCCGAATCCACCTACTCCACGCAAAACGGTAGCGCCGGAAAATTTTTCTTTACGCAGCATTTCCACAATGGCTTCATGCAGCGGCTTGCCATGCCATTTGTCGGATTCGCCGATGTGAATGCGCATCAGTGTGCGCTCGCCCTCGAATCTTTCATGGGTCATAAAATCTCTCCAACGCCGTCCTGGCAATGGACAAATTCCTAGAATCGATTGGCCAGGCGAATTCCGGCCAACGACAATAACAATCCCGCAATCACGCTGGCTCCGACGTAGGTGCTTGCCCGCAGCCACTCGCCATCTTCCAACATTTTCGCGGTTTCCCATCCGAAGCTGGAAAAGGTGGTGTAGCCGCCGAAAAATCCAACCGCAATAGCCATGCGCATTTCCGCGGAAACCAGCATGCGGTTCAATGTCAGTTGTCCGATCAGGCCCAGCAGAAAACATCCCGACAAATTAACCAGCAGCGTCCCGTACGGGAACGCGCCGCCCAAACGTATTTGCACCACGCCCTGCAGTCCATAGCGCGCCAGGGTGCCGATGGCTCCGAACAGTGCAATCAGGAATATTTTCAAGCATTCACCTCGTCGCCAGTTTCCGCGAACCAGCATAAACGAAGACGGCCTTGGTGTGGCACATGGGAATTTCCAAGAGTGGAGACCGCAGCTAGAAATGGAACCGATAGCGAATTTCTCCGCTGACCTGGCGCGGATAGTTCCAGTGCGTTCCGCCGAAAGTATTGGAGTTGTCCAGCAGGTAGCGGCCGTCTGCGATGTTCTGTGCGGTAAATCCCACGGACAGACGCTCGCCGATGGATTTAGAAAGCGAGATGGAGACTTCTGTGTGATCGGAAAGATGCGTGGGTCCATCGCCATTCAGGAACCCCGAGCCGTAGGAAAGATTCCCCGCTGCGGAAATGCGAAAGGGAAGGCCGGCGCGAAATCCTGCGCTAAGGGTATTGCGCTGGTCGTGATCGAGATAACAGAATCCGCCGCCGTCACAAAGCTGCCCGGGATCGGAGAGCAATCCGCCGGTGACGTTTCCACTGCCTTCCACCATTTGGTTCGAATACGTCAGATACACGTCCAGACGTTTCTTGATGCGCGGCGAACGCAGCGTGGACTCCCAGCCATGAATGCGCGCTCTTTCAATCGAAAGCGGGAAGAAAATATTGGAATTGCCCAGCACGTCGTGATCGAAGAAATTCCTGGCGTGCGTTTGAAAGTTGGAAAAATCCAGCGTCCACCCGCGAATCGGAATGGTCAGACCGAATTCGCGCTGGTCGTCGGTTTCGCCATGCAATGGCAAGAAGGCAAATCCCTGCTCCGTCGCGAACTGCAGCAGCGGTCCGGAAACAGTGGTGAGCGGAGGCGCCTGATAATAGCGTCCGTAAAACGCGCGCAGCACCCAACCAAGCTTTGGAATGTGCAACGCCGTGCCGAGGCGCGGATCGGTTTTGTCTTCGACTACGCCCGCAGAAAAATGCGTGTAGCGAACTCCGGAATTGAAGGTGAGCCAATCGGTAGCGCGAAACTGATCTTCAGCGAAAAGCGTGAACAGTCCGCTGGAAGGGGAATCTTTTTCCGAAGCAATCGATCCGCTGCCGTCGGTGGCGACGACGCGGAACAAGGAGTCGTCCTGCTGCGCAAACCCATAAGTGCCGAACCGCGCGTTGTGGCGGCCACGGGTGATCGCAAGCGACACCTGCGCTCCCTCGTAGAGCGAATTGTTATGGTCGGTGGGAATCGGCGGCTGGTCGGCGAGGAGGCTCGGAATGTGCGAAAAGCCGTCGTAATCAGCGCGGTTCCAATGCACGAATGGCGAAACCGTCAGCAGGACTCCGGGCTGCAAAGTATGCACCCAGGAGAAATTCACAAAGCTGTCGCGTTCGCGCTGCGTATCGCGAATATCCGCTGCCTGCTGCTCTGAAGTGTTGGGCACCTGAAAAAATCCGCGCGTGCGGAAGCCGCAAGACGCAACTGATCGTTCGGAGTGGCGTTGAAAATCATGGAAGTAAATCCGCTGACGCCGTTGTTGTCGTCGTGCAGTGCGTTTGGCTCCGGCGGCATCAGTCCAACATCGCTGCGATTCGCGCTGATGCTGGCGTAGTATGCAAATCGTTCGGTGTGATCGCCGATGCTGATCTGGCTGTCGGTGGAATGAAAATTTCCGTAGGTAGCGAGCAACTCGATTTCGCGATTGCGCTCGAAGCCAGAGCGCGGAATCACGTTGAACACGCCGAAAGTGCGGTCGCCGTAGTCGGCGTCGTAACCGCCGCGCTGAATTTCCACGACGTCCATATCCTTGGGATCGAATTGCGGTCCGACGTTCGAAGCAATGTTGGTATTGGGAACCGGAATACCGTCGATCAGCCAGGAAACTTGGTGACCGCCGCGCACGTGAAGTTGATCGTGAACCATGTACGCGCCGGGTGTGTAGTCGGTGATGAGATCGAGGTTGTTGGCGCGCGTCGCTCCCGGAGTGGATGCGATCGTTTCGCGGCTGAGCGTGGTTTGACTGGCTGAGGAAGAGGTATCGACAGTCTGTGCGTTTTCGCTGACTTCGACTTTTTCGCTGACGCCGGCAAGCTCGAGCGGGAAGTGGCGAAGCGGAGCGGAATCCGCGACCACTGCCAGATCGGCGGAGTATTGGCGAAAGCCATCACGGGAAATGCGAATGGTGTAACCGCCTGCGGGTACGGCGTCGAATTGAAATTTCCCGTCATCGTCGCTCAGCGCTTCGCGTTTCCAACCGGAATTCTTGGCTTGCAGCTGAAGGTGAGCGCCGGAGACCGGGCGATGCTGTACATCGTGGACGATGCCGCGCACAGTGCCGAAAATGCTGGCGAACGCGGGGCAGACAAAACTGACGGCTGCGAAAAACAAAAAGATGTAATTGCTAGAGCCGGAAAGTCGCTTCAGGGCCAAGGCGTTTTCTCCAAATTAGAATTGGCTGCACGGCGTTGAGCCGGCAGGCTGGACAGACAGAAAATGCGCCCCCGAACGGGTCGGGGCCGCTACAAAGACCAGGTGGCAGTCGATCAGCTAGCGAGAGATTTGGGAGGAGGAGCGAGAGGTGCGTAAGCTAAAGAAATTTTGCTGATCGCGCTTGAAGATGAGATCGCAGAATATGGCGCGAGCGAGGTGGACACCGCAAGAGGAGTCGGCAGAAACAAATGGGCATGAACTGCGGCTTGTTCGGTGTTGTGGCAGCAGGACATCGAGCAGTTGTACATCGTGCTCATGTTATGTTCGCCGTGGCCACAGTCCATCGGAGCGTCAGCGGCTTTTTGCGAGTGGTGGTGATTGCCGTGAATCGGACATTGATCGCCACTGCAGCACGTTCCGGTAATTACCATTACGGTGGCGCTCGCGATTTGTGCGTGCATGAGCATAAGCGCAACGAGGCAGACCAGCGCGCTTAAGCGCTGCCTGGTTGAGAAGCTCAATTTGCGTGTGCGACCCATATGCTGATTCTTATGAATTTACGATACGACAATTTTCCTCGGATGCATAATTTGCCGCTGTGGTTTGAATTGCAACGCGGCAGCTGGGCCGCCGCACTCCAAATGGAATGATTGCTGCGAGCGGCAATCGAAGAATTGTGATTTCTTGACTAAAGATAACTGAGGTCGCAGACTAAAAATATGGCGCATATATACTTTACTTTTGATTTTGGAACGGATGAAGAGAAAGCTCAGCAGGCGCGGCACAAACTGGAAATGTGGAAGCAGGCGTTCCGGCTGGACAAAAAAATGCTTTACAAGTTTGAGCGGGAGTCGGATGCGGAAACATCCTCCGAGGACGGCGCCGAAAAGAGTGAAGAAACTGAGAAGGCGGCGAAGAAGGGCAAGTCTTCGAAGGCCGGCAAGTCCAAGTCCCACGGCATGAAAAAAGAAGATGCGGAAGGCGGTGGCGGCGCTCCGACCGGCAATGTAAAACTATATTTGCGGTTGGCGTTTTCCGGTCACGAAAAGATGACCGAAGAGCGATTGTTGAAAAAGATTCCGTCCGAGGAGCCGTTCAGCGATTTGTCGCCCAAAGCGGTGAAGGACGCAGACGCGGAGTTCGGGGAACTGGAAGCGAAATTCGATTCGTTGGATTAGCGCCTGGCAAATGGCAGTCCAAATTGGTCTGATTTTGCCGCGGCGTTGATCAGCGCTTTGGGAACGGCCGAAAATATTTCGGTATAATTTGAATTGCAAGCGCCGCAAACCGTCAACGACCGAGGTCAGACCGAATGGCCGTGCAAACCCGCGTGAAATCCGCCAGAAATGACTCCCCCAAAATTGAAAAACACGCCGGACTCACTCGCGACACCCTGATTCGTTTATATCGCACGATGTATCTTTCGCGGAAACTGGATGACCGCGAAATCCAGCTGAAGCGCCAGAATAAAATTTACTTCCAAATATCAAGTGCTGGTCATGAGGCGGTGACCGCGGCAATGGGGTTGCTTTTGCGTCCCGGCGCGGACTGGATTTATCCGTACTATCGCGATCGCGCGCTGTGCTTGATGCTGGGAGTGACTCCGCTGGATATGCTGCTGCAGGCGGTGGGCGCGGCGGCCGATCCGAGTTCGGGCGGACGGCAGATGCCTTCGCACTGGGGGCATCCGAAATACAACATCGTGAGCAAGTCGTCGTGTACCGGAACGCAATTCGTGCAAGCGGTTGGCGCGGCGGAAGGTACGCTTTATTACGAAGCCCATCCGAAAGCGTTGGCGCAGGCGAAGAAAGCTCCGCTGGGCGATCTGGCAAAACATTCGGCCGATGAAATTGTTTACGTTTCGTCTGGCGATGGCGCGACGAGTGAAGGCGAATTCTGGGAATCGTTGAACGCAGCGTGCGCGAAAAAGTTGCCGCTGCTTTACCTGGTAGAGGACAACGGATACGCGATTTCGGTTCCGGTGGAAGTGCAGACGGCGGGCGGAAGCATTTCGAAACTGGTGCAGGGATTTCCGGGGCTGCAGGTAACGGAGGTTGACGGCACAGACCCGATTGCGAGTTACACGGTTTGCCAGGAAGCTGTGAATTATTGCCGCGAACGACGGGGGCCGGCGCTGATTCACGCGCATGTTACACGGCCGTATTCGCATTCGCTTTCGGACGATGAAAAACTTTACAAAGTAACGGACGAACGCGAACGAGAAGCACATCGCGATCCACTGTCGAAATTTGCGCTGTTTCTGGTGCGCGAAGGCCTGCTGGACCAGAAACAAATTGAGTCGTTGGAAGCGCAAGTGGATCACGAGGTACGCCAGGCAGGCGATGCGGCGCTGGCAGCGGAAGCGCCTGCAGTGCAATCGATTATAACGAACGTGTATTCGCCGGACGTAGATCCGACGTCGGCGGCGTTCGAAGCGGAAGCGAAGCTGCACGGCGCGCCGAAGACGATGGTGGAGATGGTGGCGGTGACATTGAATGACGAAATGTCGCACGATGAGCGGATTACCGTGTTTGGCGAAGATGTTGCGGATGCCAGCCGGGAAGAGAATTTGAAAGAAGTAAAAGGCAAAGGTGGCGTTTTCAAAGCGACCGCCGGATTGCAAAGGAAGTACGGATCGTCGCGCGTTTTCAATACGCCGTTGGCCGAGGCATCGATTATTGGTCGCGCGATTGGCATGGCCACGCGTGGGCTGAAGCCAGTACCGGAAATTCAGTTTTTCGATTATATCTGGCCGGCGATGATGCAGATTCGCGATGAGTTGTGCGTGATGCGGTGGCGGTCGAATGGCGCGTTCAAGTGCCCGATGGTGGTGCGTGTTGCGATTGGCGGGTATCTGACGGGCGGCGCGGTGTATCACAGCCAGAGCGGCGAATCGATTTTCACCCATTGTCCGGGATTGCGCGTGGTGATGCCGTCGACAGCGCTGGATGTGGCGGGACTGTTGCGCACCGCAATTCGTTGCGATGATCCGGTGATGTTCCTGGAGCACAAACATTTGTACCGGCAGCCGTACAACCGGTCGGAATATCCCGGGCCAGATTTTACGATTCCGCTTGGCAAAGCGCGGGTGGTGAAGGAAGGCGCGGACGTGAGCATCATCTCGTATGGGGCGTTCGTCCATCGCGCGGAAGTGGCGGCGGCGCAATTGCAGCGGGAGGGGATTTCCGCTGAGATAGTGGATTTGCGTTCGTTGTCGCCGTACGACTGGGATGGCATTTGCGCTTCGGTGCGGAAAACGCATCGCGTGATTGTGGCGTACGAAGATATGCTGAGCTGGGGCTATGGAGCGGAGTTGGCGGCGCGCATTGCGGACGAACTTTTTGACGAACTGGATGCGCCGGTGCGGCGGATTGCGGCGATGGACACGTTCTGCGGATACCATCCGCATCTGGAAGATGCGATTTTGCCGCAGTCAGATACGGTGATCGCAGCGGTGAAGAAGTTGCTGGATTACTGATATTCAACTCTGGTTTTTCCACAGAACACCCAGGTCATTGGGGCGCAGCATGCTGACCCGTACGGGAATCTAACAGGAAACTTTTTTGGGCATTTGAGCGTATATTCTCTTAGAGCAGGGGCGTTAGCCTGCTTGCGGGAGGGCGGTCATGATTTGTAATAGCTGCCAGCGAAATATCGCGGACGGATCAAGGTTTTGCTACAACTGCGGGGCACGGCAGATGGTGACCGGAGCGCCGGACGTCGCCTCAGTCACGGGCGGGCCGAAAAAACTAATGCGGTCCAGCACCGACAAGAAGCTGGGCGGCGTGTGCGCGGGTTTGGCGGAATATTTTGACATGGACACCACACTGGTGCGCGTGTTGTGGCTGCTGATTGTGTTGTGCGGCGGCACTGGAATCTTGCTGTACATCATTTTGTGGATAGTGCTGCCGCTGGCACCGCCACAGGTGGCGATACCGCCGCAAGCGCCTCCCCAGGCGCCCATCGTTACGCAAGCGGGCAACTGACGCTGTTATTTTTTCGTTGGTTTCGCCGCGCGCGAGCGATTCGATCCACTTTCGCCGAACAATAAATGATCAAGCGAAGCCGCCCCGGCGCCTACTGTCGCAAGGGCAAAACAAGCGGTCGCCAGTGCGAGCGGGAATTCGTACTCGTGCACGGCCATGATTCCGTGAACGATGTGCACCTTCACAATCGCCACGCACATCTCAATCGCCAGCAACAGAGCTGCGGCTCGCGCAAAAAGTCCGAGAAGCAAAAGCAGTCCCCCAAACGTTTCCAGTACACCTGCGACATACACGAATTGAGCCGGCAATCCATGCTGTACAAACATCGCCTGCATGGCTGGATTGGCGTGGGCGAGCTTGGGATAGCCGTGCGTGAAGAAGATTACGCCCAGGGCTACGCGGAGAATCAGTAAGCCGAGCGGTTGAAATGAATTCAGAATTTTCACGAAATCCTCGATAACGGCAGAGATGATTTTTCCAAAAACGCAGGGCAAATTCCAGCGGATGAGAAATTATTGGACGGCCGTGCCCGTGACTTCATGCCAATCGGGTAGAATTTAGGTCCGTCCTGGTTTGCCTGCGGGCGAAGCAAAACGAGGCCTAGGCGTACGACGCGGTAGGTAGTGAAGATGACGCTACAGGGGCGAAAGATTTCCCGGAAGAGAGAATGAAGAAAAAACTTTTGATCGCTGTGCCGTTGCTGGCGCTGGTGGCGCTTACTGCGTGGTTTTTCCGCCCGAAGCACGAATTGCTTGGCGAAGCGTATGTCAGCGAAAAGAGCGTGACGCTGTGGAGCAGCGTGGCGCAGGTGCGCGAGCAGCTGGGCAGCCTGCGGTATGGCGAACGCGTGGACACGCTGGCAAAGCGCAATGATTTTGTGAAGGTGCGTACGTCCGCAGGCACGGTGGGATGGGTCGATGGGCGGCTGCTGATAGATCCGGCGTTGTGGAGACGCTCGGAGGAGCTGTTGACGAGGGCGCAGTCGCTGCCATTGCAGGGCAGCGGCCGGACGAAAGTTGCGACAAATTTACGCGTCGAGCCGGGACGCACTGCACCGCGGCTTTATCAATTTGGGCGGGGCGCTCAGGTGGAAATTTTGGGCCGCGCCATGGCCGATGTGGTGCAGACCTCGGACGAGAAGGAAGCCGGCGTTCCGCAGGACACGAAAAAAGAGGATTGGTTTCTGGTGCGCGGCGTGGCGTCGCGTCCACCGAGCGAAACGACGGCGCGCACTTCGGTGCCCTCCAATACGACGCGGCCCGGAGATCAGAGCGTACCCATTGCGGGCTGGGTGATCGCGAGGTTCCTGGAATTGGATGTTCCGGACGCAGTGCGCGAGGGCGCAAACTCGGCAAATCTGCGGCCAATTGCGTGGTTCGAACTGAATCATGTGGAAGATCCCTCGGGAGACAAAGCGCAATACCTTCTGGCGGCGGCGCGCGGATCGGAAGGGCAGTCCTGCGATTTTTCAGTGTTGCGTGTGTATACCTGGAATCGCAAAAAATCACGCTACGAAACGGCGTTCATCGAAAACAACTTGTGCGGAAAGTTGCCGATTCAAACGGACAAGACCGCGAGTGGCCAGCCGGAGTTCCGATTTTTCAATGCGGATGATCCGCAACACGAGCGCTTGTACCGCCTGATACAGACCGTAGTGCGGCGCATTCGTGACGGCGAGGTCATGTCGCCGCGTGCGAAATCGGCTGGCCCGGCGCGGACGGTGAAACGAAAGTAAATGCGACAAACGTGCCGATGATGAAGAAGAGAAAAAACCACTTGAGTCGTAAGCCCGGGCAAGCTGGGGCGCAGCATGCTGCGTTCCTACAAAACTTCAGGCTAAAATTCTGCTGATGCGAAGAGGATTGATACCGTGACGCTGCACATAAATGAATCGGAAGTAGAAAAAGTTTTTACCATGCCACTGGCGATTGAAGCGGTGGAAAAGATTTCCAAACGGCAGGCGGCGGGCGAAGTTCTGGTACATCCACGCCGGCGTTTCGAATTGCCGGAGAGCGCATTTTTTCACAATATGGCGGCGGCTGACGTTGCTTGCCAGTTTGTGGCGACGAAGCAGTACACCTACGTTGGCGGAAAATTGAAATTCCTGGTTTGCCTGTGGTCCAGCGGAAACGGCGATCTGCTGGCGCTGATCGAAGCGGATAAACTTGGGCAAATGAGGACCGGTGCGGCTTCGGGTGTGGCCACCAAATATTTGGCGCGAAAAGATGCGACGACCGCGGGAATTGTCGGCACCGGCGCGCAGGCACGCACACAACTGGAAGCGATTGCCGCAGTTCGCAACCTCAATGCCGTGAAGGTGTATGGACGGGACCTAGAGCGACGCGAGAAGTTTGCCAACGAGATGGCGTCGCGGCTCGGGATTACGGCACAGAGCGTGGCTTCGTCCGCGGAGGCCACTTCGGACGTCGCGATAATTTGTACCGCGACCACTGCAAGCGCGCCAGTGGTGAGCGGCGAGCGCGTATCTCCCGGCACACACATCAATGCCATCGGCGCGAATCACATGAAAAAACGCGAACTGGATGCCGCAACAGTGGCCAGGTGCAGCAAAATTTATGTCGATTCGATCGAGCAGTCGCGGCAGGAAGCTGGCGACCTGGTTCTGGGCTTTGCCGGCCACGAACAGCGCTGGGATACGGTGCGGGAATTGTCGTCGCTGGTGGCGGGAATTTGTCCGGGGCGCACCGAGGAAGCGCAGATCACGCTGTTCAAATCGAACGGAATCGCCGCATGGGATCTGGCCGCAGCGGTTTGTGTCTATCGATTGGCACAGGAGAGGAAGCTCGGAAGGCAGTTGCCTCTTTGGCAGTCCGGTTAGAACACTTCCGCCGAACCTGTAGCAGCCGCGCTATTCTATTTCTGAAGACGCTCGACATGAAAACACTTCCCGACCATCTCCGCAAAGGAATGAAACTGGTAATTGTCGGATGCAATCCGACGGAATCGTCGGTGCGCACTGGGCATTACTATTCGGGGCGAGGAAATCCTTTCTGGCCGGTGCTCTTCGAAACCGGCGTAATTCCCGAGCCGCTCGAATACCGCGACGACAAGCGAATTATCGAGTTTGCCATCGGGCTGACGGATCTGGTGAAGCGCCCGACGCGAACGATTGAGGAGTTGACGCGCCAAGATTATGCCGAGGGCCGCATCGTGCTTTCGCAGAAATTGGGCGAGTATGTGCCGCACGTGATCGCGTTTAATGGAAAAAACGTTTACGAGCAATTTGCGCAGCGGCGCGCGAAATTGGGATTGCAGAAAGATCTGCTCTACGGCGCGAAAGTCTACGTGCTGCCGGCTACCGATTCCCAACACGCGCTGAAGCCGAAGGACCGTATTGAGCACTTCCGGAAACTTGCCGCGCTAGTTCGAAAAGTTGAAACTTCACGGGATGCGAAACCTCTCTAAATCATCGCGGAGGATCAGATGAGCAATCCGCCTACTGCACCTACAGCAGGCCCAGTGCTGCTTGAGACCATCGAAAATAGTGTGGCGCTGCTGGTGATGAACCGGCCGGACAAGCTGAACTCGCTGAACAACGAGTTGGCAACCGCGCTGAACCAGACGTTTGAAAGAATTGGCAAAAATGATGCGGTGCGCGTGGTGGTGCTGACCGGAGCGGGAAGAGCCTTCTGTGCCGGCGGCGATCTTGCAGCGATCGGCAAAGGAAGAGAAACGCGAGATACGAAGCAACTGGAACCGATTCTGCGTATGGGAATGGGCGCAATGCTGCGCATGCGAATGATTCCGCAACCGGTGATTGCCGCCGTCAATGGCGCCGCCGCGGGAGCGGGAATGAATGTGGCGCTGGCCGCGGACATCCGGATCGCGGCGGAGGAGGCGGTGTTCGGACAGAATTTTGCAAAAGTCGGATTGTTTCCCGATTACGGCGGAACTTACTTTTTGCCGCAACTGATCGGTCCTTCGAAAGCCGCTGAAATGTTTTACACCGGCGATATGATCGATGCGCAAACGGCACTGCGGCTGGGTCTGGTGAATCGAATTGTGCCAGGCGTGCAGCTGGAATCGGAAGTGAAAAAGTTCGCGGCGCAGCTTGCCGCGGGTCCGCCAATTGCCATACGCGCCGTCAAGCAGACGCTATTTGGAAGCGAGAAGGACGCCCTGGGCAAGGCACTGGAGGCGGAGGTGCAGCATCAGATGAGGTGCTTTGCATCGGACGATTGCCTGGAAGGAATTCGCGCATTTTTTGAAAAGCGCCCCGCAAAATTTCAGGGTCGCTGAACCGAAATTACAAACCTATGAGCGAAATCGAAATCAGCGTGGCAGAGCTTCAGCGACGTCGCAAAACGGGAGAAAAATTCCTGTTGGTGGATGTGCGCGAGCAATGGGAGTACGACGTGTGCCGCATTGAAGGCGCCAAGCTGATTCCGATGCGCACGATTCCCGCGAATCTGCAGGCGCTGGACGACGACGAAGACGTGATCTGCTATTGTCATCATGGCCAGCGCAGCCTGGACGTGGCGGCGTGGTTGCGAGCGCAAGGTGTGGAAAGTGCGCGGTCGCTTGCGGGCGGCATCGATCGCTGGTCCATCGAAATCGATCCCAGCGTTCCGCGCTACTGAATCCTCGTGTTCCTTCACATTCGTCAAGCACAGGAGAGAAGAATGGCAAGAGCAAAAGTCAGATTTTATCAGAAGTCTTCTTGAACCACCTGCCGCAAAGCAAGAGGTCTCTTGCTAGAGCTGGGAGCAGAACTGGATACGCGCGATCTGGACGCGCAGCCGTTATCCGAGGAAGAGTTGCAGAACCTGATTGGAACGCGAGACTACGTGCTATTTCTGAATTCGCGCAACGAGCTTTACCGCGCGCGGAACATGGCCGAGAAAACTCCCTCGCGTGAAGAAGCCATCCGCTTGATGTGCAAAAATCCCAATTTGATCAAGCGGCCGATAGCCGTTCGCGGTGAAGAGATGGTGCTGGGATTCGACGTAACTGCCTACATAAAATTGATAAAATAATGACGCCAGCTAACAGGGACGCAACCGTCCGCAGGAGAATTCTTCAATGGACGTGAAAACGATCGGCGTGATCGGCGCCGGAACGATGGGCCGCGGGATAGCCTATGCCGCGGCCCTTGGTGGCTACCGAACAATCGTGGAAGACGTGATGCCGGAGATGTTGCTGCACGCCACCGGATGGATTGCACAGGCATTCGATGAAGGAGCGAAGCGCGGCAAGGTGACGCCGGAAGAAGCGGCGGCGGCGGTGAAGCGCATTGCGACTGCGTCTTCGGTTGAGGATGCGTGCCGCGAGTCTGATTTTTTGATTGAAGCGGTGCCCGAAGAGATGGAGCTGAAGCTCGAGTTGTACACGCTTTTCGACAAGTTCGCGAAGCCGAACGCGGTGCTGGCCAGCAACACCTCGTCACTTTCCATTAGCGAAATGGCGGAAATGACTTTCCGGCCCGAACTGTGTGTCGGAATGCACTTTTTCAATCCCGTGCCAAAAATGCGTTTGATCGAAATTGTGCGCGCGGCAAAAACTTCCGATAAGACCATTGCGACTTGCCGCCAAGTAGGCAGCCGGATGGGCAAGGAAGTGGTGGTAGTGAAGGAGTCTCCCGGTTTTATCACCAGCCGGGTGAATGCGCTGATCGGCAACGAAGCCTTCGCCATGCTCGAGGCGGGACTGGCTTCGGCCGAAGACATCGACAAAGCAGTGAAACTGGGTTTGAACCATCCGATGGGTCCGTTTGAAATGGTGGATCTGGTGGGCCTGGACGTTCGCCTGCGCATCCTGGAATACCTGTACGAAACGCTCGGTGAGAAATATCGGCCGAATGAATTGCTCAAGAAGCTGGTTGCTGAAGGCCGGCTTGGCAGAAAAGCCGGCCGCGGGGTCTATGAGTACTCTACGCAAGAGCGCCGCCACAAGTCGTAGCCTCCTAGCGATTTTTCTTCCGCGTTCGATCGTATTCCATTGAATAACACAGTGTGATATAACCAGCCAGTTATCGTTGTCCGCTTTACTTTTGCAACGACGATTCGCCTTTGTGGCCTTGTCTGTTGCTCTCGGAGGTCAAACGTGAAGATTTCCGTCGAGAGCCGATCCCATTCCAACCAACCTTTGCTGCGGCGACACTCTTCTTCGAAAAGCATTGCTGCGATATCCGCGCGCATTCAGGATTCCGCTGGGATGAACACTCTAGCGGTTCGCGGCAGCAAAAAGGGCCCACATAAGAAATCGAACGCGATGCTGCGATGTGCCTGCCAGCACGCCAAGAGTATCCACTCGCGGATGTACGCGAATCAGAAGCTCGGTACATCCTGCAACTTTCCCGGATGCAGATGTAAGGCTTACCATCCAGTCCGGCACTAGTGGCGTTCGTCAGAATCGAGCGCGGACCAGCCTCCCCAGGCGATAAATAACGTGCGGCGAGGAATGATTCGCGAGTTCGATCGCGATGCGCCGTGCCGTGCGCTACCCTGGGCGCTACATAAGCGATCAGGGCTGCTGCGGCCGTTTGTTGAGATGCGGCCGCCCATCGTCCGCAGCTGGCGGAGCCGGAGCCGCCTCGCCTGTGGGTTTCGCGGTGGAGGCAGCCTGCGCTCCGCCTTCGCTGTAGGGTTTCTTTATGTAACGATCCGCGGTCTGTTGCGCGCTTCCAGTGTTGTCATTGGTCTGTTTGGCTTTGCTGTATTCGTTCACGGCGCGCTCACGCTGCCCCAGCAAATCAAAAATCATGCCTAGATATAGGTGTCCCCAAACCTCGGTCCATTTCTCTGAAGGTTCCGGCACGGATTGTAGAGATTCACGAAACGCATTTGCGGCTGCCTGATAATTTTTCTGGTAGAAGAAGGCTTCACCCATGCGGAAATTGGCCAACGGCCGTCCCGGCTGGATGTTCAGCGCTCTTTGATATTGCTGGATAGCGTCGTAGTACCGCCCGGTTTCCGCGAGCTCTTCTCCGCGCGCAATCGCAGCGCGTGCGCGCAAGCCGGAATTGCCTTTGAGCACCACGTTGCTCGGATCGATTTTGATGCCGCCCGGTTTAGGCCGGCCAAATGTTTCCACGGTAAAAGTGGATTCCGTTCCGGTGACCTCCACGGTTTTGATTTCCGGATTGCCTTCGGTATCGATGCGGATCTGAACCGGCATGGAAAATGTGTCCAGCGGTTGCGAAATCTTGCCGACCACGCGAAATCCTTTGGGCGTTCGATACACAACATATTCAACCTTGAAATCCGGCACGCCCGTCGAATTCAGCCATTGCGCGAAGAAGCCGGACAGGTTGGGCGCCTCTTGCCCGGGCTTGGTCGCGGCTTGCGTCTGCTGAATGGCCATCTGTTGAAATTCCGCGTTCGTGGCGCTCTTGCCGGCGTACGCGGAATAGAAACTGTGCAGTAACGATTTGAAAGCCATCTCGCCCATCTGCGCGCGCAGCATGTGGAACATCATCGCGCCCTTATTCATAACCACCGAGCGGTAATCACTGGTGAAGGGAACCAGGCGCGCAGCTTGGGAAATGGGAGAAGCTTCTTCGTTCATCAGTGCACCGACGGCGAAATCGTCTACCGCGCGGAGTCCGGCTTCTTTCCCGGCGTTCTGTTCGGCGTATAGCGCTTCTGAATAGCGCGCCAGGCCGTCGCTGATCCATACATCGCCACGCGTCATGGGCAGTACTTGATTGCCCCACCACTGCGAAGCCACCAGCCTTGCGATTACGCGGTCGTTAATTTTTGGCTCCCAGGCTCTTTGCGATAGCACAATGAGTCCCGGCCCGGAAAATTCCCGCAAGCCTCCATCAGGAATTTGTGCGACGGTGAATTCCGGTTCCGCAGGCAGTGGGCCAAACAAATCCGAAAACACGTTTACCGAGCGTGCAATGGAATTTGCAAAGTCTTCCGGTTTGGCGGAAGCCGATCGCGGAGCGAATACATTTACGCTCACACCTTCGGCCTGTTTCGCGCTGAGTTGCAGCGGGCCCGCCACGAATGAACCATTAGGCGCAGCGGTCGGGCATTCGAATACATACAACAGGCGGCCGCCTTCCGCAGCCGATTTAGCCGGAAGCATCGAAGGCGAAAGCGACTTTCCGGTCCCGGCAAGCGCAAAAGTTTCCGGCACCGTCAACCGGAATGTTGCCGTGTAGCGATTCGTGGGATACGCGGTCAGGGGAAACCAGCGAGCGGGCAGCAGCAGATACGCGCCGTCTTTGTAAATGGAAGCTAAGCGCACGCCGGGGATCGGGCTGTTCTCTTCCTTGGCGAGTGGCCCGGAGTAAGTAAAAGTCAGGGTCACGGTGGAATTGGCGCTAGCGGCCGAGGGCAAATTCACGTTCAAGAGGAGCGGATTCAGGTTGTCGCGTTCGAAATTCAGTGCTTTGCCGGCGGCGTTCCTTACTTCCGTGACGTTCAGGTTGGGATGCAGCTCGACGCGCACGATGCTGGACACTTCCGTGGAGAGAAAATCCACTTTGGCCACAGCGGAAAGAGTTTGATTCGAAGGATCGATCGTTGCGGCGACATCATAGTGTTGCGCCAAAAATGGCAACTGCGCGAGGTCCTGCGCCGCTGCGGCAGCAGCGAACAGCAGCGGACTTGAAATCATCACTGCACACAACAGGCGGGATAAACGAGACGAGTTAGCGAGGAATGCCATCGGTTCCATTTCCTTTGGGGGTGACCACAAGACTCCCTCTATAGGATAGCAGCGGGTCAAGAAGCGTTGCCAGACGGGGTGGTCAACAATCCGTAAATTGCGTCCGCGGCGCGCTCGACGGCTCCCGGAGGGCCGAGTTTGCGGCG
>WNFR01002158.1_pt1 | contig 20542 bp, 24 predicted proteins | sample 5400221 | NCBI WGS metagenome assembly WNFR01 (sample SAMN13153357, study PRJNA577476) | soil metagenome | isolation source: 40 cm soil under Madrone tree | place: USA:California | collected 2016-06-14 | reverse complement strand
TGTTGTCGGCGGCGATAGCGCGGGCGGGGGACTCGCAATAGCATTGATCTGCCAGTTGCGCGATGCGCACGAAGAACTTCCTGCGTGCGCCTGGCTCGTGTCGCCCTGGACGGACTTAACAATGTCTGGTTCCACGCTTACGACGAAGGACGCCGTAGATCCAATCATCCATGAGAAGTATCTGAATGAACTGGCCGACGCATATGTTCCCGCAGGAATGGACAGAAAAGATCCGCGGGTTTCTCCTCTCTACGCCGATCTCAAGGACTTTCCTCCAATACTGATCCAGGTCGGTTCCGCCGAAACGCTACTCGATGACGCCATTCGCTTCGGAGGCGCGGCAGGTGCGGCGGATGTTCCAGTAACTTTGGAAATCTGGCCGCACATGATCCACGCGTGGCATCTGTGGAACGCTCACCTTGAGCCCGGCTGCCGCGCTTTAGCCAGCGCAGGCGCATTTATTCGGGCACATAGTGACGACCGCACTCGGTAATTTGCCGGTGCACGTTTAGATCAAACCGCGCTTTCGGAAGTCACCGAGATTGTTGCCAGAGGAATGTTCGACGAGATCGATGGTGAACTTGAGCAGGCAAACTTCCCATGCGTCATCCACGCCATGAATCACCGCGCTGAGCGATTCGTTTGCGCTCTCTACGCGTTTCCTGGTGCGATTGATCACCGTGTCGATTGAATCGCGAAACGTCTGTTCGCTGAGGTCAGTTTTGCGGAATTGGAAGCCATAACGAAGCACCGCGATGTTCCGCGCGTGCTCGCGCAGTTGCTCGATGTATCGCTCCGCTTTTTCTCCGAAACCGTCGAGCAACAGCCGGCAATAATGTTCGGGCGCGAGAATCTGCGGGCGTTCGGCGTGGATTTTCCCGTTGCGAATCCGGACTTGGTCGACCCGATCCATCAACTCGGAGATCAGATAAAAATCGAAACTGGTGCTGCCAAAAGTCGCGATTTGTCGCTCAGGAGCGATGATCACATGCGTGTTTTCAATTGCGTAATCGAAGTCGTCTCTGGTCATGATGACAGGACAAATTTAGTGCTGAAGCACCGCATTTCAAAATCGGCGCCTCGGAGGCACCGGTAGCCACGCTACGCTACCAACTATTCGCTTTGCGGTTTTGCTTCTCCGCCTTGCTGCTGAAACAGCGAGAGATACTGGCCGTAGCCTTCTTCCTTCAATTTCTCCACTGGGATAAAGCGCAGCGCGGCAGAGTTCACGCAGAAGCGTTCGCGAGTCGGAGCCGGGCCGTCATCAAAGACGTGGCCGAGATGCGCGTCGCTTGTTTTCCCGCGAACCTCAGTGCGCTCCATTCCGTAGGAACTGTCCCGCTTTTCCACCACGTTCGCAGGTGATATGGGTTTGCTGAAACTGGGCCACCCCGTGCCGCTGTCGAACTTGTCCAGCGAACTGAAGAGCGGTTCGCCCGTGATGATATCGACGTAGATTCCGGGCTTGTGATTGTCCCAATAAGCGTTGTGAAACGGTGTTTCCGTGCCGCATTCGCGCGTGACGTGATATTGATCTTTTGTCAATTGGCTTCGCAATTCGGTGTCGCTGGGAACTGGTTTGGTTGGATTCATTTTTTCGGCTTCTTTTTTCTGCGTTTGAGCATAACCAAACAAGATCGAACCGACAATCACAACAACCGTGCCAAGCAGCCCGAACCACAAAGTTTTATGCGACCCATGTTTGTGCATTAAACGTGTCGTGTTCATATTCTTAATCCCTTCATTCCCTATCGGCCTGTTAATGTATTAATTTACGCGCCGACGCGCTCTTTACAAATGTCACAGGCGCGGAGTCGATCTCCTTTTATTAGATTCGTATGCAAGCTGAAACATGGTCGGCAGCTAGACGCGGATTGCTGCTGTCTGCGATTTGACCGGCTGAAGCTGATCAGTCGAAATCCTGCCGCCCAGCTTCGGGAACGCGAATGTAACGTCGGAAGATAATTAATCCGACTGGCGCGACGGATGCCGCCAGAGCAAAGATAAGCCACATCGTTCCTGAATGCCGCGGACCCTGTTCCGGACAGAACGCGGCCAGCAACCAGCCTCCCGCGCCCACAAGGAGCTTACCCACGAGGAATGGAAGATACGCAAGCGAGCCGTACGAGGCTTCCTGTCCTTTTGGCGCAATTGCTGCGGCATACTCGTACACGCGCGGCGAGTAGAACGCTTCTCCAATCGAGAATACGATCAGATAGAAGGCAGCCATGATGTAGTACGGGTGAATACTCCCGTGTAGCCCGAGATACCAATGACCCAGCCAGTGTGCTATGCCGCTGTCAGCGGCGGGCAGAAACCATTCCGTCGGCAGCGCCATAATAAAAACTCCAGCAGCACAAATCGTTCCACCGATCACGACCATCCGGTACGCCGCAAATTTTTGCGTCAGCGCGCCTACGATCGGCACCAACAAAATGATCACAATCGAGTTGATTGCGGAAAGCTTCCCGACTGGAGCGTGCAGGCCGAGCTCGCGAATTCCGAACTTCGGAAACACGTAATCCATCTGTAAAAAGATGGCTTTGAGAAATCCGATGAGGACGAAGAAAGCAAGCAACCGGTAAAAACCGGATTGGCCGATCAATCGTCGGAAAAGATCGGCTGTGTCACTCGCACTTTGCCGCACCGTTTGTCCGATGCGACTCAAAAAGTCGCCGCGCGAGCGGTGTGGTTCGGTCGTGATGGTCGCATTCGGGTCTCGGCGGAGGAAGTAGATCACAGGAAATAGCACGATCTCGAAGGCCAGGCTGACAATGAACAGTTGCTGGTGCGCCGATGGCTCGAATCCAAAAATGCTGACGCGCAAGTTCAGCTCACGGACGTAGTCAAATATCCATCCCGCGGCCATGTAGCCGACGTTCATTATCATGTAGATGATCGAGAACGAGATCGACCGCTGAGCTATCGTGGAGTACCGCCGCGTCGCGGCCAGCAGCACGGGCGTGCCCAGTGCCTCACCGACCGCCAGTGGAAGAACGCCGCATGCGAGCGCCAGCGACGGGGTAGTGGTGACGACCATTACGCTTCGAGCAACAGTGCAAATGGCGACGCCGAGGAAAAAAGTGCGGCGTAATCCGATCGCATCCGTCAGCGACCCGGCCAACAACGTGAATACGGTCATCGCCGGCGCCCAGACCCAGCCAACCAATGCTCCCGCCGCTTGATCGCTAAAGCCGAGGTCCTTCGACAACCATAAAACCATCGTTTTGTTCGTGACCGAGTAGGCGGTGTAAATGAGAAACTTGATCAGGAACGTGAGCCACAAGTCGCGCCGTGCGCCCCTGAGCACGGTGAATTTTGCCACGAAACCGCGTAGCCCTGTCGGAGCGACCGCAGGAACAGTCTCTTCTGGTGGGATTGTTGCTTTGATGCCCACGGCGTCGGCTTACAGACTACAGAATGTTCGCGAGAAACTCCCGCGCGTCGAATGGCGCGAAGTCATCGAGCTCCTCGCCAGTGCCGACAAAACGCGTTGGAATTCCAAATTCATCCTGAATCGCAACCACGATTCCACCTTTGCCGCTGCCATCGAGTTTGGTGACGATCAGACCGCTGAGTTCAAGCGCGCTATGGAATTCGCGCGCCTGACTGAGAGCATTGCCGCCCGTGGTCGCATCAACGACGAGCAGTGTCTCGTGCGGCGCGTCCGGATCGAGTTTCCCCAGAGCGCGTTTTATTTTTTGCAGCTCGGCCATGAGGTTCGTTTTGGTGTGTAGGCGACCAGCCGTATCGCAAAGCAAGAAATCGATCTTTCGCTTCGCCGCCGCCTCATACGCTTCGTAACAAAGCGCGGCTGGATCGGCGCCGTACTGCCCGCGAATCATTTCGAGTCCGAGTCTTTTGGCCCAAACGCCAAGCTGCTCGATCGCCGCGGCACGAAAAGTGTCCGCTGCGGCTAGCATCACTTGCGCCGGGCGATTGAGGTCAATCGCCCCTACCTGCAAATAGTGCGCGAGTTTTGCTGTGGATGTTGTCTTGCCGGTTCCGTTCACGCCGACGATCAAGATCACGGTTGGTTTTCCATTTGCTCGACGGATTGGCGTCGGATCATGCGGCAAAATTCGCGCGATCTCTTCACGCACGAGCTTGATCACATCGCCAATTCCAAGCACAGACCACGCCTCGCGATCCTGCAGCGTTTTCATTATGCGCGCTGTCATCGGCACGCCGAGATCGGCGCGGATAAGACCTTCCTCGAGCTCGTCCCAATCAACCGGCTTTGCGGCAAATTGTTGGGCGAGGGATCGGAGAAAGTTCATCGGTGATAATCGAGAATCAGCATCGTAATTCGTGAATCGTGAATCGATGTAACGATTTAACGATGTAACGAATCACGCATCTCGTTTTGTGACGGCTTCTCGCGCTGGACGGTCCAAGTCTTTGCGCACCCGGTCGAGAATGCCGTTTACAAAACGTCCCGATTCGGCGCCGCCGAAGGTTTTCGCAAGCTCGATGGCTTCGTTGATTGAGACAACTGGAGGAATGTCGTCGCGATAGAGCATCTCATAAATCGCCAGCCGCAGAACGTTGCGATCAACTGCTGAGATACGGCGAAATTCGTAATTTTCGCAGTAGCGGCGAATGCGTTCATCGATCTCCGGCAGATGCGCCACCATTCCTTCGATGAGCGGCTGAGCAAATTCGCGGACCCGTGGGGTAGCTGGACAAAATTCCCAGAAATCGTCGATCTTCTCCGGCGCCTCACCATGCTGAAGGTCGCGCCAGAAATGATATTGGATTGCCGCTTCGCGGGCTCTGCGACGTTTACCCATGGTCCCTCGGCGGTTTAGAAACCGCCGCTCCTTGATACTGAATTGCCGCTTCGCGTGCGCGTCGTCTTTTGCCCATAGTGATCAACCACCGCGAAGATCCGCCAGCACATTTGCGATTTCCACTGCCGCCCGCGCAGCTTCGGTGCCACGGTTGATGCGGTTTTCAAGGCAGCGCGCACGCGCTTGATCTTCATTATCAAAACTGAGCACCACGTTGATCACTGGCACGGCGTGCTCGACCGCAACGCGTTGAAGCGCGTCCGTGACGGATCGGCTTAGATTTTGGGCGTGATTTGTTTCCCCTTGCAAAATCACACCGCAGGCAATGACCGCATCGGCTTTATCCTGCGCGGCAAACTCCCGCACGACCACCGGAATTTCGAACGCACCGGGCACGCGGTGCACAGAAATGGTCGCATCCGGCGCAAGCGCACGCAGCTCTTCCGTAGCGTGATCGACGAGGCCCTGCACGTATTGCCCATTAAACTGGCTGGCCACGATAAAAAAACGCCGCTTGGCCTTAGCGATTCCTGGACGCGACGGTGCAGTGCTCGACATCTAAAAATGACGAATGACGAATGACGAATGACGAATTAATGATGAAGCATGAATGACGAATGATGAATCGCGCGTGATTTTGAACTTCGTCATTCCTTCGAGCTTCGACATTCGAGTTTCGTCATTTACAGCATGTGACCCAGCTTCGTCTTTTTCGTCTCGAGATATTTCGCGTTATGCGGATTGGCCTCCGCGCGGATCGGCACTTGCTCGATCATTTCGAGACCGTAGCCCTCCAAGCCGACAACTTTCTTCGGGTTGTTCGTCAGGAACCGGAACTGTCGCACGCCGAGGTCGAACAGAATCTGCGCGCCTAAACCGTAATCGCGCAGATCGCTCGGATAACCGAGCTTGGCGTTGGCCTCCACGGTATCGAGTCCTTCCTCTTGCAACTTGTATGCGTGAATTTTTGCGGCGAGACCGATGCCGCGTCCTTCCTGGCGCATGTAAACCAGAACGCCGTTTCCTTCCTCCTGGATTTGCCGGAGCGCTGCATGCAATTGATTTCCACAGTCGCAACGGCGCGAAGCAAACACATCTCCGGTGAGACATTGACTGTGCACGCGCACGAGCGTCGGTTTGTTCTTGTCGATCTGGCCTTTGACCAGCGCGAGATGATGCTGCCCATCGAGCTTGGACCGATACAGGTGCAAATCGAAATCGCCGTAATCAGTCGGCAGTTTCACGATTTGCTCCAGCTCCACGAGCTTTTCGCGAACCCGGCGATAAGCGATCAAACTTTGGATCGTACAAATATGCAGGCCATGTTTTTTGCGGAACTCCATCAGTTCCGGCAAACGCGCCATCGTGCCATCGTCGTGCAGAATCTCGCAAAGCACCCCCGCTGGTTGCAGACCCGCCATGCTTGCCAAGTCGACTGCCGCTTCGGTGTGGCCTGCACGCCGGAGCACGCCGCCGTCCTTTGCGCGTAGCGGAAATACATGCCCGGGCTGGCTGAGGTCGTCCGGCGATGATTTCGGATTGGCGATTGCCAGGATCGTCGTCGCGCGATCGTAAGCGCTGATACCGGTGGTCACGCCGCGCGCCGCGTCCACTGAAACGGTGAAATCGGTGCGATGTTTTTCGCGGTTTTGTACCACCATTCGTTGCAAGCCGAGTTGCTCGGCGCGCTCGTTCGAAACCGGAACACAAATCAAGCCGCGCCCGTGCGTCGCCATGAAATTGACCGCTTCAGGCGTGACCTTTTCCGCTGCCATAACCAGATCGCCTTCGTTCTCGCGATCGGCATCGTCGGTCACAATGACCATGCGGCCTTTGGCGATATCGCTCAGCACATCGTCAATCGCATCGAATTGAAATGTTTCTGCCGTTTTTGTGATCATCGAGGATAATACCATTACGTCCGGCGCCCCTATGAGCAACTCCTACTCTCATTGTTACTCCTGCTCTTGCTGGTAATCGAAAACATTTGGAACACGAGCACGATTAAGAGCACGAGCACGCGTTATCTCATTTTGTGCTCGAGGCTACGATCGCCTCCGGCCGGTACATGTCGCGGTTATTCCCTTGAAACTCGGCTTTCAATTTTACCTTGAAGTGAGAAAGATCGACAAGATCCCATCGCGTGAACCTCCACATCGCGTTCGGAGAATGCGATCCACCACGCGGTTCATGCTGGAAGCCCACGATAAAATGCACCGCGTCATCGCGCACTTTGTTCGTCGCTTTTTTCGGCTCGAAATAGAACGTGCGGAAAGTGCTGTCGCGGCTTTCGGCGGCGTAAAGTTTTGGATCGAGGTAAAACACGCGCTTGCTCTCCACATCAAGTATGCGCAAATCGGGATAGCCTGAACGCTGCAGTTTGCCTTCAGCTGTAAGCGGAAAATCGCAGCGCAAACCCGGAGTGGCATTCAGCAACTCCCGCAAACTATCTTCAAAATGGCTGCTCAGTTCGTTGATGCGATCGACGTTCTGAATGGCGCTATCCGGCGCATTCAGTCGCTTGATCGTTTCATCGCACGCTGCGCTGATCGCTTTTGCGACGCGCTGATCGACTGGATTGTTCGCGTCAAACCTGAACACTTTCTTTCCACTAGTATCAAAGATGACTTCGCTGAATTGGAGGCCGCGCAGTTGTTGGTCTTCATCCAGCAACCATGGGATGAGTTGATCCACCGCCGCTTTCGGCACTGGCGATAACTGCGCCATCGCGGCGCTCGCCAGCACCATCATCGCGATCGACGCGAGGAACTTCACCTAGCTTACTCCGAGATCTCTCGATGCATCACGACGCCGTCTGGTTGTTCTTTCACGACTTTGAACCCGAACCGCTCGTAGAGGCGCAACACCGGTTTGCCGGTCACGAAGCTCAGCGAGATTGTGGACTGCTCGGTGTTCGCGCGAACCAATTGCGTCAGCAGTGCCGTGCCGATGCCGTGCTTGCGGTGCTCTGGCTTCACGACTAAGGCGAGCTCCGGCGGCGCGTCAGGTTTGTCGATCGGTTTGCGCAGCCAAACTGCGCCGACCAGCATGCCGTCTTTGGGATTGTGTGCGACAAATCCGGTGTCGCCGGCGCGGCCCCAGCCCTCGACATATCGCGCAAATTCTGGACGGTGTATCATCTCGCGTGCAGGCAGTTGTTTTTTCCCAGGCGACGACAACCCCTGATACAACATCTCCCAGAGAATAGGTTCATCCTCAGATGTGAGCTGACGGATCACGTAATCCATGACATGTAAGACCGACGCGTTTGCTGTAATCTTGTCCATAACCGGCGAAACACCAGAAGCCTGTTGAGTCCAATGCCAATCCGACAACACGCCGCAAAATCGCGTTGTAATCCTGCGTTATTTAAGAACCGTCAGGAATGCCAACTGACCGCGACTATGTTCTTGGCACGCACGACGAGGAATTAGCCAGACTCGGGTTGCAACACCGTGTTTGGCGTCCCGTGGTTTTAGATTGCTGGCAAAGAGCCGGCCTTACAGTCGGCAAACGTGTACTCGATGCGGGCGCAGGTCCCGGTTACGCGACCGTCGATCTTGCCGAGATTGTCGGATCCACGGGTGAAGTGGTCGCGCTCGAACGGTCTCGGAACTTTGTCCACGCAATCGAGACAGCCTGCCGTGCGCGATCGCTCTCGAACGTGAAAATTTACGAAATCGATTTGATCACCGACGATTTACCCGCAGGAGATTACGATTTCGCGTGGTGCCGCTGGGTGGTCTCCTTCGTTAGCGATCCCGCGTTGCTGATTCAAAAGCTCGCGCGCGTGATGCCAAAAAACAGTTTGGCTATCTTTCACGAGTACGGGCATTACGAAACTTGGGGATTCTTCCCACGAGCGCCGATGCAAGAACGTTTTCGCGAGCACGTGATTGCGACCTGGCGCGAATCCGGTGGCGAGCCCGACGGCGCAGCCCGGTTATCAGAGCTGCTTGCGAACAACGGTTTTGTGATTCGTTCAGCGCGGCCACACGTGTTTTGCCTCCGGCCAGGCGATTACATGTGGCAGTGGCCTGCCACATTCATCGAAACTTATCTTCCCCGCCTTATTGAAATGGGACGCATCGATCAGAAATTTGCCGAGAACGTCCGCGCAGCCTTGGCAAGCGCAGAAGCGAATCCCAATTCCTTCATGATTACGCCGCTGGTGTTGGAAATTATTGCCGAAAAACTGTAGGCAGGCGTGTCGCCTGCATTAACTCGCAATGCCAGCGAGGCCCAGCCGCTCCGCATCGGTTTTGAGCGCAGCGATTACTTCCGCGATGACATCGTCGAGCGGCATTCCCAACTCTTGTGCGCCGCGCACAATGTCCTCTCGGTTCACGGCGCGAGCGAATGCTTTGTCTTTCATTTTCTTTTTCACTGCTCGGACATCGACGTTATGGATGCTTTTTGTTGGACGAACGAGTGCCACAGCGACGATGAAGCTGCTTAGTTCATCCACGGCGTAGAGCGTTTTCTCCAGCGCCGTCTCGCGCGAGACGTTTGCGTACTCCGCGTGCGAAAGAATCGCGCGGCAGATTTCTTCATTCCAGCCGTTCTCGCGCAGCCACGCAACGGCGACGAATGGATGCCCTTCGGTCGGACTGCATTCGAGATTCGGGTAACGCTCGTAATCCATGTCGTGCAATAGTCCGACGGCTTCCCAGAGATCAGCATCTTCGCTGCGGAGTTGCGCAAAATGCTTGATGGAATCGGCAACGGCGTAGCAGTGCTTGCGCAGGCTTTCCGAATGGACCCATTCATGCAGGATCTTTAGCGCATTAGGAGCGAGCGTTTCACTCATCATTGCGACTTTAATGAATAGAGACGCTGTCGCCGCTTTTAATTTTTGTGGCAAGTCGCACCACATCCCAATTGGAGAGACGAATACAGCCGTGGCTTGCAGCGTGGCCAATCGAACCCGGATCATTCGTGCCGTGAATGCCGATCCCTTTTTTATTTAGCGCAATCCACATCACGCCTACCGGATTCCGCGGGCCCGGCGGCAGCAGGTAAAAATTGCCGCTGCGCTGGCCGTGCTTGAGCATCTCCTTATCATATCGAAAAGTGGGCATCTTTGTGATCCGGCGCACTTTCCACTCCCCGATAGGTGAGGCGGTCTGCGCGGAGCCGACCGTGACCGAATACGCTGCGATGAGCTTTTCACCTTCGCGTACCTCGAGAATGTTGGCTTTGGTGTCGATCTTTATGACGACATTTGCGGTTGCGCCTTTGTTTTCGCCTGAAGTTTCAGCCTTCGCATCGGGTTGGTCCTCGATCTCATTGGCAGCCTGCGGGCTGACTTCGCTGCCCGGCTTAATGTCTTTTACCGAGGCAAGTTCAAACGGCTCGACATTGGGCACCATTAGCTGATCGCCAGCCTTGATTGTTTTCAACTTACCGGGATTGAGCTGCTCAAGAAAATGGATGTCGCTGTGAAATTTCTCGGCGATTGCATCGGCAGCATCACGGTACGGTAGAAATTTTAACTTTGCCTGCTGAGCCGGCTCCTTGGGCAACGCCCCGATACTTTGGAGGTCCGCTTCGGTAACAGTGTATGGGACAAACACCGGATTGACGCTGGCCAGATCGAGGCCGTTGACGTCGGGCGGGGTATTCGATTTTGCGTGGGGCTGTACCGGGGGAGGTTGCGGTTGTTCGCCCCGGGATTCGCGATAGAGCGCGAGCGCTTTTCGAGTCAAATCGTTGTAACGTCCATCGATCTTCCCCGGGCTGAAATTCGCGCGGTCGAGAAAAATCTGCAGACGAGTAGCTGCTTCAATGTCGGCCTTCTTCGGAGCTGGGGCGCGGCTCGGTTTTCGCTTCGCAGACGCTGGAAGAATATTGCTAGACATTAATACTGCGACGAGTGCGAAACGAAGAACAGCATTCACTTAAATGGATCGCACCACTCGGCAACGACGGCTGTCCTGAGAGACTCACGACCATAAGTTTTTACGTTTGCAATCTGGAAAGTATGTGTAATGTGGCATCTTGGTCCGAGCCGATCGCTTTCATGTTCTCGCCTACCCAACCTGTTCGCTGCCTGGCGAAGTTCTTCGCGGCGATTGCTTTCGGTTTCGTTGCAAATAGTGGGTTCGGCAACCCAGCAGCGGATGTCGATGAGTTAGATGTCCGTGTTCAAGCGGTGATGGCTGCTCAAGACGAAGTCACTCCGTCGCTGATGCAACGTCCGGAAATCTTGGGAACAGCCGTCGGCCTCGGCGATACTGGCGATCCAGTGTTGGTAGTTTATGTGGATCGCGACGCAGCCAACGTGGAGCAAGTGGTTCGTACTCTCCCGCGCGACGTTCGCGGTACACCGGTGCACGTGGAGTTGATGGACGAAATTCGAGCGATGGGTTACACGGCGAAACAAACACCACCCATTTCGCTGGGAACTTCGGGCGGCTGGACGTACGATCTCGCGAACGGCTACTGCTGCGGCGGTACTCTCGGTGCGCTAGTACAGATCGGCACAACAAAGTATATTTTGAGCGCCTGTCACGTTCTCGAAGGAGACATTGTACTCGGAGGTAACAATCGAATTGCCCAAACTGGTGACCCTATTATTCAGCCGGGGTTGATTGACGAGCAGTGTAACAGGAACCTGGCGCAAAGCGTCGGGACGCTCGTCAAAAAAAGGTCCTTGGCTACGAGCAACACCGATTGCGCCATCGCGAGAGTCACTTCAGGCATGGTGCGAACGGATGGCAGCATTCTGGGAATTGGAACGATTTCCCATTCCACCATCGCCGCCTCGCTGAATCAGAACGTGAAAAAAAGCGGGCGCACGACCGGAACGACGCACAGTCATATTTCCGGCCTGAACGCGACTGTGCAGGTGGCCTATACGAATGAGTGCAATGGCGGCACGTATTACAAAACGTTCTCCGGTCAGATCGTGGTCGCCAATCCCTCGAACAGTTTCTTGAGAGCAGGCGACTCGGGGTCACTTCTAGTCCAGGACGTCTCACCAAATCCGCGGGCGATTGGTTTGCTTTTTGCGGGCAACAACTCTGCCTCATTCGCCAATCCAATCGGGCAGGTGCTGAGCTTTCTCGGTGCCACAATGGTAGGAAACTGATCTCAATTTGAAATGAAGTTATGCGGAAGACACTGGCTAGCGTCTGGCTCCCGGTGTTGTTCGTGCTGAGTTTGACCGTCGTTTATCCTCAGCACGTGGCCCAAAACAATTCGCCAGGATCGAAGCGCGACATTAACGCCGTTCTCGCGGCGCATGATAAGGAACTGCTGGCGATACCAGACGTGGTTGGTGTGTACGTCGGGACAATGCGAGACGGCCGGACGCCTTGTTTGAAAGTAATGCTCGCTCGTAAGAATCCAGAATCCGAACGAAAGATTCCGCGAATAATCGAGGGCTATCCTGTTGTTACAGAAATAACAGGAAGCGTCCGCGCACTCGGCAAGCCCTAGGTCAGAGTAAGACTTAGCCGCTGCGGCCGTAAAGAAAACGCGCCTTCTGCTCGCCCGCAGGCAGAACAGAAAGGCGCGTCGGAGACGAATGCGACTAAATATTAGTCTTCGTCCAGGATCACGCGATCAACCATCACGCTGTCGCCGGTCCCAGTGTAATGGACTCGAACAGGAATACCCACCTTGACCCTTGTCTTCACCGTGTCTTCATCCAAGACCTTGCCGCTACGCGTCACATAAGTGACGGTTTTGCCGAAGCGATAATGCCGCGGCCCGCTGGTTTCCTTAAGCACGATGGTGCTGCCAGGAGCGAACTCTGTGATCGTCCCGCTGCCTTCGGTCGTGGTTGTTGTCGTGGTAGTCTGCGAAACTTGTCCCCACGCAAACGGTGCCACGGAAGCCAAAACAATGCTCAATAGCATTTTTTTCATGTTTACCCTTTCTTGTTTTAGTTGCGATGGCAATAAGTCTCCCTGTTCCGGTCAATTTGGAAGCCAGCGAGAGAGCTTATCGCCATATTAAATTCGGATGCGGCCTGCGCAGCGGATGCCGGCAAATTCTTTAATGGCGCTTGAAAGCTCCACCGGCTCAGACAATTTTTTGGGATTCAAGCACCTGCATGAAATTCTGGATCGGCACCTCGGGTTTTCAATACGCGGAGTGGAAGGGAAATTTTTATCCGGAAGATTTGCCGGCGGCGAAGATGCTCCCGTTTTACGCCGAGCGATTTTCCACGACAGAGATCAATTACACGTTCCATCGCATTCCTGCGACGAAAACGATCGACAACTGGAAAGCGCAGACGCCGGAAGAATTCCGGTTTGCACTCAAAGCACCGCAGAAAATTACGCATTGGTCGAAGCTTCGCGATTGCGCAGATACGCTGGAGTACTTTTGCAAAGTCGCTGGCGGCCTCGGCGAACGACTTGGGCCCGTTTTGTTTCAGCTTCCGCCCACGTTTAAGAAAGATGTCGATGTGTTGAGTTCATTTCTGCGCGAATTGCCGGACATGCGCGCGGCGTTCGAATTTCGTAACGAATCGTGGTTCGATGACGAAATTTTCGATCTGCTGAAATCGCGCAATATCGCCCTCTGCATCGCCGACACCGACACGATCGCTACGCCAAAAAAGATTACGGCCGATTACGGCTATATCCGACTGCGCCGCGAAGATTATCAAACGAGTGACGTCGAACGCTGGGCGGCTTTCGTTCGTGAGCAGAAATCAAATTGGAAAGACGCATTCGTCTATTTCAAGCACGAAGAAAGCGGCATCGGGCCGAAACTCGCAACGCAGATGATGGAATTAATGGCGTGATCCTACGCAGCTTAGCGCCCGATCAGGATAAAAATTCCTGCCAGCAGCGCTAGCACGCCAGTAATGATGCCGATGCCCAGGCCAGTGAGAGTAAGGATTCCTACCGCGATAAGATAAATCGCGAGCAGAAGCATGCCGATATTTTTGGTAATCATCTCCTGAGTATCGGCAATTGCACCTCGGGTTGACAATCCTGAACACACTTGGCCAGGCGATATGGTTGGCGACGAGATTTCTTCCAATCCACCTTATGTCGCTGACCGACTCTAGGATTCGAGTTTGAGCATTTGGCGGCGTTCGGTGTTTTCGTCTGATCGCGGCGTCTGATACTGATCATCGCGCAGCTTAGATGTCCAAACGAGCTGCTATTTCCCTGCGCTCCGAATTACGACCGCCGAAATATCTTTGACGTTAATGAAACCGTCGAAAAATTCTGCGCCTGTCAGATGGGAAAGAAGGACGAGATTGTCGTTAACTTGTTCGACTTTGCCGCCGATCTTCTCTCCAGAATTCAGGCGTAGCTCGACAGTTTTTCCGGCGCTCCCCTGCAGGATACTCAGGATGGTCGCATTAGGCTGGAGGCTGGCTTTCTCCTGCGCGAGCAAACTGGAACAGGTGACCCCCGCAAGCATGATTCCGATAAGAAGTGAATAGCGCTTCATAATCAACTCATTCTGCTTGGTTGCTGAGTGATTTGCGAGCAAATAATGATGATCGAAGGCACTATCAAGGGGTTTCGGAACACTCGGAATTCATTAGAATTCTAATCGATGGACATCGCCCAGAATCTTATGCGCGTTCGTGAACAGATCGCGCAAGCAGCCGCGAAAGCTGGCAGCGTTGCCGATGAAGTCGCACTGGTCGCGATTACGAAAACGCATCCAGCCGACAAAGTGCGCGAGGCGATTGAAGCTGGGCACAATCTGTTCGGCGAGAGTCGTGTTCAGGAAGCGCGAGCTAAAATCCCTGAGTTGCCGTCGAATTTGCGGTGGCATTTCGTCGGACATCTTCAGAAGAACAAAATCCGGCACGCGCTGCCGCTGTTTGAAATGATTCACAGCGTCGATTCACTCGGGCTCGCACAGGAAATAAACCGCATCGCAGAAGAGGAAGGGATGCATCCGCGAGTTTTGCTCGAAGTCAATGTCGCAGGCGAGGGGAGCAAGTTTGGATTTTCGCCCGAGAAGCTCCGCGACCAAATGGAAGCGCTTCTCGCGCTGCCGCGATTGTCGATCTTGGGCCTAATGACAATTCCACCACTCGCTGAAGAAGCTGAAGCGTCCCGGAAATATTTTGTCCGATTGCGTGAGCTGCGCGACCGCCTACAAACCGATTTTCGGGTCGATCTCGCGCAACTCTCGATGGGTATGACGCAAGATTTTTCAGTCGCAGTCGAGGAAGGCGCCACGCTAGTGCGCGTAGGCACCGCGATTTTCGGCGAACGATCTAAACGGCAGAAGGATTAAATGCGGCTCGAGCCAACAAACATTCAGCAGATAGGAGACGAGCTCGCCATCTCTTGGAATGACGGTACGGAGTCGTTTTTCAAACTTGAGCTGCTGCGACGTGCATGCCCATGCGCGGCATGCGGCGGCGAACCCGGCGTGCTTGGCAATGTCTCGCGGCCACACGTGAGTTACACCGAGAGAAGTTTCCAGCTAATCGGCTTTGATCTGGTGGGCGGTTACGCGGTGCAACCGCGCTGGGGAGACGGACACAGCACGGGGATTTATAGCTTTACTTACCTGCGGCGTTTGGGGCAGGCTTCTGGCTGAAAGACGGGTGATAAGCTTGGAATTAATCTGTGAACTTGTTCACGAAGATTGCGATCGTTTTGCTCTGCTTCTCTCTGTGCGGAGTGGGAACTTTCATTACTTCGACCGCGCGAAAAGAGGATCCTCCACAAAAAACGAAGCTACTCCCGGTTAAAAATCGCGACGTGGTTCGGCGCGTTTGGATTGTGACCTGAATCTGGGTGCCGCGCCCGAACAATAGCTTGAATCGCCGTATCTCCGAGGCGTGACTATTTCGGCTGAAAATCAGCCGAATATTATTGCCTCTAAGTTGGGATCGTAATTCGCAGCAAGCTTGTTTCTTTGCGCTGAGGTTGGAGTTTTCGATCAGAGAGCGACGCTGGAACAAGACAGAAGTCTCCGGGCGAGAGAACAGCATCGCCGCTGCGAATTGACCCGCTCAGGCAGCAAACGATCGCAACCTGACCGTGCAATGAAATCTTGCGCGGTGCGGCAAGATTCCACTTTTGGACCTCAAATAATTTGTGCCTGATAAGAAGCTCACCTTGCGGCTCAACTAATTTCGGAGCGACATCATTGAAGTCGATGCATTGGAGCGCTTGTTCGATGTGCAGCTGCCGCGGTTTGCCTTTGTCATCTACACGATTCCAATCGAATACGCGATAAGTGGTGTCGCTATTTTGTTGAATTTCGATTAACAGATTACCGGCGCCGAGACCGTGAAAACGCCCGGCTGGCAGGAACGCCGTGTCGCCCGGTTTCACTCGGATTTTGTGAATGTGGTCGGCTGCCGTTCCATTGCGTAACGCCTTCTCAAACCGATCTCGCGTGATCGGTTCGCGAAATCCCAGAAAAAGCTCGGCGCCTGTATCGGCTGCGGCAACGTACCAGAATTCGGTCTTTGGTTCGCCCCTCACTATGCTAGCGACCATCTCCGGAGGGTGCACTTGCAGCGAAAGCTTTTCGTGCGCATCGAGAAGTTTGATGAGCAAGGGAAATCGCGGCGCGTCAGGAACATTGCCGAAGATTGGTTCACGGTGTTCCGTCCAGAGTTCATGCAGAGTCTTGTCCTTCAGCGGACCCCACGCGACAACGCTTTGTGCTTCGGGACGATCGACAATTTCCCATGACTCTCCAATCTGCGCCTTGGGCGGCAGGCTTTTTCCAAATTTTGATTCAAGCTGGCGTCCGCCCCAGATTCGCTCCATGAAAATTGGCCGGAAGATGAGTGGAGCGGTGAGAGTCAGCGGCATTTGCCTCCAAAGTCCGATGCTCAGGCGGCCTTCGCAAGGCTAGGGCAGGCCGAGCGCGCAGCGTTCAATCAGCTTTGGAAGGAATCCTACTTTTAACCTTGTAACTCTTGTAACTTTTTTGACCTTAGACGCGCTCATGCGTGTGTTCCTCAAATATTGGCTGCCGTTACTGATTTGGGTCGGCGTGATGTTCCTCAGCTCGACGGATCTGATGTCCGCCGAGCATACGTCGCGATTCATTACTCCAATTTTGCTCTGGTTGAAGCCCGGGATGGCGCCCAAGACAATCGCAGTGATCCACGTTATTATCCGCAAATGTGCGCACCTGGGCGAGTACGCGATCCTGGCACTACTTTTGTTTCGAGCCGTGGTTTCCGTAGTAAATGCCGAATGGTCGATGTGGATCTTGTCACTGGTCGTCTGGATTGGCTGTGTGTTCGTAGCCACTACAGACGAGTTTCACCAGTCATTCGTTAAATCCCGCACCGCCTCGGTCGAGGATGTACTGATCGACAGTAGCGGGGCGTTTTTTGGAGTATTCATTGGCGCGGTCTTTGCAATACGCAATTCTAAAAAAGCTCGACGGAATCTAGGCGAAGTCGTTAGTGCGCGATTATGACTCCACAGATCGCGTTGAGCGCCGCTTGCCTTTGTTTAGAAGTTAACGAAATAGCCGGTGTTACACTCGCACAGCTAGTGTTCTCTTCATGATAAACAAGGTGGTAAGGAATTCTTCCTCAGCATGCGCCGGTGAAGCGCTCGGATCCTGGACAACCGACAAACGCCGCTCTGTCGTGGTTGCTGTTGTGATGTGCCTTGCCGTTTCTTTAGGAACGCTGCGTATCCTCGCAGGAGCGGTGCAGCAACCGGGAGTCGGCACCGATGCAGGAAGGAGTTCAAGTGCGCCTGCCATCACAGCAAAGCCCGAGCACGTGACAGTCGCTGGTGGGCGTGGCAGCACCGAGATTCGGTGGGATACAGGTAACGGATCAGTGGGTTTTGTCTTCGTAACAGCGAGCGACCGCAAATCCGTTCTGTTTGCTACTGGCCCGAAAGGGAGTCGCGTCGTTCCATGGATTCGGGCGGGTAACTACATTTTCGAGCTCTATAGCGATGACGAGCGGCGGACGTTGCTCGCCGCAGTGACCGTTTCTGGAACCACGAAAAGCGAGGCCTCTCCGCGCGCGATGTTATTTCGAGGCAGAGCCCGGTGGCTGCTGGTTGTGGTGCTGATAGCGATTGTGTATATAGCTGTTTACCTCAGCTCGACAGGAACGCTACGCACAACGTTTCCGACAGAGCCAACGACGTCACCTCGCCCCCTCCACGTTGCACGAAATCTTCTGCTCGGAGTAGCCACCTTCGTTTGTCTGGATGGCGTCGTTTTTCACACCGGATTGTACGTCTCGATCTTGGCACCCGATTCGTACGCCGGGCGGTTGGCGGTGATTACGCGAGCCGAAAAGCAGCGCCCTCCATCGGGTCTGAAAGAGGTGCTGGTTCTGGGAGATTCGAGAATGGCAGAGGGGTTCTCTACCACTGTTGCCGACGAGCTTGGTTCCGCCGCGGGCTTGAAATTTGTCAATCTCGCCGAACCAGCCTCATCGGTTAACACTTGGTACTATATGCTTCGCGAAGTCGATCCGGCAGCGCGACGCTACTCGGCCGTCATTGTTCCTTATGGCGTTGGCTATGAGCCGAGCACTGCCGATCCGTTGAGAATTTCCATGGCGGCTCCGCTCTTGCGCTATAGAGATTGCTTTGATTTTGCCTCTGGTTTTCAGCGATGGTCTGGGCGGTTCAGAGCATTTGCGGCGTGCATACTCCGAGGGTCGGCATACCAAAGCGATGTTGTCGATCTTCTTGAACATCCCATCGCGCGCATAAAGAGTGTTCAACAGGAGCCCAACAGAATGCAGTCACGCGCGGCCTATAAAGGTCGCGACTACGATCTCGTGGGCACCACATACGATTCCAAGACAGGTCACGTGACCTTTGCGCCACAGTTAACTGAAGCTCAGAGGCAAGCTATCCGGAAAAGCCTGGTAAGGCCGTCTCAATCGGAAATGCAATACTCCATGGAACTACAACGCGAGTGGATTCCGCGAATTCTGAATCGTTATTCAAAAAGTCCCACCGCAATTGTGCTTACACCCGTCCCTCGTGGCCCGTTTCGCGAGCTTACTGGATTTTCAATGGCGTACCACACCTTTTTTCCACACTTAGTAACCCAGCGATCGTTTTTGTCGGTTCCAGAACAAACGTTCGATTTTCTCGAGAAACCTGAATATTACTTTGACGCGTACCACCTTAACGCCAAAGGCCGGGCAAGATTCACAGAGACACTGGTGACTGAGGTAGTGGGGCGCTTGGGGGCGGCGAATTCGCACGCAGGCTCCGACTCCACGTCAAAACTAGCTGCGGATTGTTCTGTTGGAAGTATCCAGAGTTCAGTTTCAGCAAGGTAAATATTATGTCTCGCCCATGAGAAAAAGCGCAGCAGCCTTTAACATACCTCCTTCTGATGTTATTTAATAGCTTTCAGTACTGGATCTTTTTTCTGATCGTGGCTGTGCTGTTCTACAGCATGCCCTTTCGCATAGGGAAGCTACTGCTCCTGTGCGCAAGCTACGTGTTCTACATGTGGTGGGATCCGCGATTCATCGTCCTCATCTTGACCTCCACGGTGGTCGATTACTTCCTGGGGATTTGGCTGGAGGTCACAAGCGGTGGCCGTAAGAAACTTTTGCTCGCCGTTAGCCTTGTCGTTAACCTGGGGTTTCTCGGTTTCTTTAAATACTACGACTTCTTTGCTGGTTCGTTGGCTGGTTTGTTTCATATCCCTAAATCGTCAGTAGTTTTACAGGTTGTTCTCCCCGTCGGAATCAGCTTCTACACTTTCGCCAGTCTTTCTTATACGCTGGATGTCTATTGGGGAAAGATGAAGGCTGTTAGAAACTTCGTCGATTATGCGCTGTTCATTGCATTTTTCCCTCATCTTATCGCAGGTCCAATCATTCGGGCGCGGCAATTTATTTCCCAAATCCAATACTGGCGGTGGCCTGCAGCGATCGTGATTCAGAGCGGCATCATCCTTGTCCTGTCTGGTCTGTTAAAGAAGATGGTGTTTGCCGATCGTTTTGCGGTCGTGTCCGACTCGTACTTTAGGGATCCGGCCGCGCACCCAGGCTGGCTATCTGCGTGGTCGGGCTGTCTTGCCTTCTTCATGCAGGTATTCTTCGATTTCTCCGGCTACACCGACATCGCTCGCGGTTGCGCCAAGCTGCTAGGCTTTGAGTTTCCGCTTAATTTTGCGAGGCCATTCCTATCCAGGAATCCGCCTGACCTCTGGCAGCGATGGCATATAACACTTTCCACCTGGGTGCGGGACTATTTGTTTATGCCTTTCAGCCGAGGAAGAAAAGGGCGATTCGTGTTATACCGGAACATGCTGGTTGTAATGGTGCTCGTGGGACTGTGGCATGGAGCTAACTGGACATTTGTCGCATGGGGCGCATACCATGGTATTCTGTTGGTCGGCTATCGTCTTTTCGATCGTGCCACACTCGGCACAGCGATCGATAGAGTTATGAGGCAGCGCTGGTTCGTGCCGTTTAGCGTTGGATTGATGTTTGCGTGCTTTGTGTTGAGCGCAGCTTTCTTTCGTCCAAAGACTCTCCAGACCACCGGATATGTGTTGAGCGCGCTATTTGGCTTCCAACACGTGGCTGGTGAATTCCTGCTCACAACGGGAACAATCGTGCTCCTTTTCATCTCGCTGTTCTTAGCAGCCGCGCAGGAACGAAATCAGTTTATTGATCGCCTGGCTTTGCAGCCGGCGCGCGTTCAAATCCCGGCATACGTTTGCGCATTTCTGGTGCTCGAACTCTTCCCGGCAACCGGTCCGGTGCCGTTTGTTTATTTCCAGTTTTGAGCAAGGCGCCTGACGGCGCCGCCGGTGCCACAAGCGGAATTATGAAT
>WNFR01007212.1_pt1 | contig 20543 bp, 18 predicted proteins | sample 5400221 | NCBI WGS metagenome assembly WNFR01 (sample SAMN13153357, study PRJNA577476) | soil metagenome | isolation source: 40 cm soil under Madrone tree | place: USA:California | collected 2016-06-14 | reverse complement strand
TCCCGCTCAATCTGGAATACAGCGATCTGCACGTGCATCAATGCGATTACCAATCGTCATGCGCGACCGTGGTGATGCTTGATTGTTCGCACTCGATGATTCTTTACGGCGAAGATCGTTTTACTCCGGCGAAGAGAGTCGCGCTCGCCCTCGGGCACTTGATCCGAACGCAGTATCCGGGAGATTCGCTGAAGATTGTTTTGTTCCACGACAGCGCGGAAGAGTTGCCGCTGGCGAAACTCGCCACTACACAGGTCGGGCCTTATCACACAAATACCGCGGAGGGTTTGCGCCTGGCGCGGCGCATTCTGCAGGCGCAACGAAAAGACATGAAGCAGATCGTGATGGTCACGGACGGAAAGCCGACGGCGTGTTTTGTCGAAGGCGCAAGTATGGCGGAGGTTGGCCGAGTGCGAGGATTTGCGCACGGGACGTCCGCGCTCCCAGCATCAAGACGTCTCTATAAAAATTCGATGGGCGGTGATCCTTACGTGATGGAGGCGACTTTTCGCGAGGTCCAGGCCTGTCGCAAAGCCGGCATCATGATCAATACCTTCATGCTGGCGAGCGACTATTATCTGGTCGAGTTCGTTAAGCAGATGAGTGCGATGACCAACGGCAAAGCTTACTTTGCCAATCCATCGAATCTCTCACAATTCGTCCTGATAGATTTCCTGAAGCGACGAAAGAGTCGCGTGAAATAGGCTTGCTACTCGGCCCAATCTGTTTCACGTTTTCAATCTACTGCACTCGGAAATAATAACGTCCCATACTCTGTTTCACTCCCACATGATCCCTCGACAGTCTAACTTGATAATTGCCCGGCTTTAGCAAACGCGCCGGAATATCAAAATCGATCTGCGCGGTCCCGTCCTTAGGCACCATGGTTGCCTCAGCGCTAAAGACAGTTTGCCCGTCGATTGTTAACAGTTCTGCTCGATAATTTCCCGGTTCATAAGGCCGCAGCGCGATCTGCAATCGGACAATGTCCTGTTGAGCGATTTTAACGGACGGAATATTACCGCCGTTAGGTGAACCTGCGGGCGTTAGTGCAATGATCGCGTTTACCGATGGCGCAGACGTCCGATCGTGTACCGGCATTGGCGAGGGACTTGTCTGGTGTTCGGGCAGAGAGTTATTTGTCGGATGGTTTGTCTCGGCCGGCACGGTCGGAGAGGGAGAACGTGGGCGGCCCCACCGTTTCGTTATCACATCCTTAATGCGCCCCTCCTTTTTCACAATAACCCATGCACCACCAACCAAGAGAATAAATATCAGGACCGCAAACGTGTATCGCCATGCCGGCCGATTCAACCGCAGTAGGGATTGTGCTCTCGCGATGAAAGTGGACTTTGTGCTCCCCACGAAAGCGAAACGATCGTGCAAAGCTATCGAGACTTCCACCTCGTGCCGGCGAGCGGCGCTCACCAAGAATCTATTTGCAAAAAGGACGTCCTCGTCGGGACTAATGCGTTCGTAAGCGTAATCGTCTGCCAGATCCAGTTCAGCCAGACGAACGCGCGCGTCCAGGCGAGAATTAGAAAACAACTGCTGCTCAAAGGCGGGTTGTTCAGACGCATTTAGACGGCCCAGCAGAAAGCGACGGATCGCCTCGTCGGAAAACTCAATCGCCTGGTTTCTATTTTTCACCATTATAAGGCTGCCCTCCCTTACGGTCGGGCTTCTGACATCAGACACTGCTCGATGCACATCTGAAGTTTTTCTCGAATGCGCAGCGCTCGCAGTCTTAAAGTACTCAGTCCGATGCCGAGTTCAGCAGCGATCCGCTTGCGCAAATCGATCTTCGCTCGCTTGTCCTCGGCATAGTATCGCTCGATCATTCGACGTGAATTTGGGGACAGCTTATCCAGACACTTTTCTAAACAGAGGTGGACGCTTTCCTTCGCTTCAACGTCATCGTCGGGTTCCGGCAGGCGCGGCGTCATCGGCCGCTTCAGGTATTCATGATGCACGTTGTTCATGACCCCCAGAAAGTATATGGCTTTGTCGCCCACGTATGAGTCCTGAATATCGACTACGCGGCGCGCCACGCGGTCGATCGTCTCGTCCGCCAGTTCTTCCGGGCAAACGCAGCCGCGCGAAGCCAGAATCGCAACCAGCCGCCAACGAATCTTTTCATAAGTCAGGCCAGCCCGTTCAGCATCATGATCGAGCCACATGAGCAGCCGATCGAATTCTTCCTGCTTGAGTATGTGAAGCGTTCTCGCGGGTGACATTTCTTTGGACTGCGGTGGCAATCCCGATACATCGGGAGACCCCACTCCGAATTGTTCGGAGTTCCGCCTTCAGGCGGCGACTTTCTCTAAACCATTGAACTGCCTGAAGGCGGAACTCCAAACCAAAAGCGCCGTCGCCGCTGCGCTCTGCCGGCGCACTCCAACCTTCATGTTTGATGAGGGCACACTGTCGGAGTTGCCCTCATCAGCCAAACGCCATCCAGATGGCTCTCGCATTTTAGTTCTTTATTACGTCGCTGATGGCCACTGTCTTTTCTTCTCTCTGACCTTCGACCTTGACCGTCACCTTGCCGGACTTTTCGTCCACGCTGACGACGGTGGCGTCCGTGGCAGATCCATTGATCGTGATTTTGACTTTGTCGCCGGCTTTAACCTGTGCTTTGGTCGATGCACTCGGTTCAGGCGAAACAGGAGCCGGCGTCGACGCGGGCGGCTTCGCGTTGGCGTTCCCATTCGAGTTGTTGTCTGTGCCGGCAGGCTCACAAGCCGCGATTGTCAGCGCCAGAATTAATACCACAAAAAGTTTTTTCGTCATGATTGTCCTCCGTTGTTTGAACGCCCCAGCACGAGGAGCGCCCGTTTTCCTTCTTCGCTGGGTGAATGGGAATAAAGGGCAAGACATTTCATGCCCGGAGAACTTTTTTTGCGGTTGAGTTTGGGTTACTTCTTCTCGGCACTGAAGTCGTAGGTGAGATAAAGCTTCAAAGCAGACTCTTGAACTTCCGCGTGCACATCTTTGACGCGGGCCTTAACTGAGCCTCCGCTCGCCTGGACGTTGAGCGATAGGGCCAGCTGTGAGACCTGCAGGACCTCAAAGGGGTTTAACTTTTCGGCAATCGTCTTGCGCACGAAAGCCGTGACCAAACTGCTGACGATTGGGGGGACGTCATCAAGCGTTACATCCTCAACGTTCAGTTGACCAAAGACAGTCTGCTTCGCCTGGTCAAACGAGAGATCAACCGTGGCGTTGGCCGTGCCTTTGAACTGCACGCATCTTGTTAACACGCTGTAGCTGCCGGTGAAAGCCAGTGGCGCGGTAATCTTGCCTCCGGTAAAGCGCACTCCGGTCTTAACGTTGCCTCCTTCAGGATTGAGCACAAGCACGTCGCTGCAGGTTGAGCTTTGAAAAGCGACCGGCCTTAGCGGCGTCTGCTCCTGAAAATCATTTTGCAGTTGTGAGAGTTTCAGTTGCGGCGGTCCCAGCTGACGAAAAATTGTGCCCAGCAACGAGTCGAAAAACTTTTCGTCGACCGTTACCGCCACAGTGCCGGTGGTTTCGACGTTGGGATCGGGCGGCCTAACCGGAACTCCGGGCAACGCCTGACCTTTCGGCGCGCCTAAAAAATAAGCGGTCGCGATCGAGCCGAGCAACAATCCAGCTATCAATATCAAAAGGTTTCTAATCATTAGTTGAAGTTCGGGCTCAGGGTTTTACCGAGGCCGCCGGTGATGGTGAAGCGCTCATCGCATTGGCCATCATCGCTTTCAAAATCGCTGCGACCGCACTGGTCAAAGCATCGATCTGTTGACGAACTTTCTCAGGTGCGACCTGTTCGTATCCGGCGGGAGGTTCGAAGAACGCCGGTGCGACATCGGTCTTGATGTCGTGCATTTCTGCCACGACCCGGGCCGCATTAACTCCCTTCACATCGCCAGAACTCTCCGCCAGCATCTCTGCCCGGAGCGGCAGGCCGGTTTCTTTGTCAACATAGACAAATGCTTCGGCTTTTACTTCGCCCGCTTTGGTGTTCGTGTTCGTGGAAGTAGTGTAGCGATACTTGTCGGCATTGCGGCCGTCCATCGGTCCTTCGCCCACACGCTCGACACCTTTAATGTTCTTCAAGTCTTCAACCAATTGACCGGGCGTGATCAGCTTATTTATCTGCACGCCGGTCGACTCTTGCGTCAGTTCCGCATACTGCTTGCGCGCAGGCAGGATCACATAATGCCGGTTGTTGTGGTCGAGATAGACTAACGGCGTACCGTCAGGCAGTTTGAATTCCACGCGGCGATCATCGCCATTGCGGGCCACCTGCACTGACAGAGACGGAATTCCGATAGTCTTGTCGCCCCCCTGAGTCTCAATACTGAAAACCAACGTCGCGCTGTATTTGCCGGGCTCGCGAGTATTAATGACGGGGCCATTGTTTGCGCTGTTCGAATTCGAGTTGATGTTGGCGGCACTGGTTTGCGAATTCGTATTGGCGTTCGAGTTAGCGTTAGAGTTCGGCATCGGCTGGCAGGCGTTGTTTGCAAAGACGAGTAGAACTGCAAACGGCAGCGCGAGCATTGATGTATTTCGCGAGCTTCGGATTGTGGGCATAGTTGACCTCTGTTTTGGTGGCCTGCTTAGGGCCGACATTCGACAAACTAGCGGGGGTTCGAAACCAAGGATAGCATGCGAAGCACTTCAGAGGAAAAGCACAGGGAATCGACAAGATGATGGAGTCGGTACGGGGAGCGGTCGCGAGCGGGTCCAGTTTCGGCGATATTGACTGTGGCTTAAGTTGAGACCCGGTCGCTACCGCTCCCGGTTCTGACCTCATCATAAGTCTAGACACTCCTCGCACACAAAATCATTTGACACTCACGCCTGGTTAGCGTAAAAGGCGTTTGCCTTTCGACTCCAGAAAAGTTTGGTGATCCAATGAAACACGTTCTCTTACTCGTCGCGCTGGTGTTGGTGGTTGCGGCCTGCAATCTAACTAACAAGTTCAAGTCCGGCTCCTCGAATTCAAATTCATCTTCGACGTCATCCGGCAACCCGTCGAAGGTTGGTGATGAGCCGGTCGAGAAAGCCGCACCGACCGCCGCCCAGATGGCAGCGCTGGCGAATGGCCAGGAAGCGAAGTGGGACCAACAGGGTATTACCTGGACTTTTCCGCCGAACTGGAAGAAACAAGAGGTGCGCAACGAAACGTTGAGCTATGGCGGCGGTGGCGCGTTTCTCTCCGTCAATATTTCCACCATGGCTGCTGACTTCCCTTCCGAACTCAGCATCAAGGCCATGCATGAAGGAGCGAAGACTGAGCAAAAGAACGGAAAATACGACGAGGTGAAGTGGCTCGAACTAGACGGCGTTCGTGGCGTAGAGTTTCGCCAGTCGAAGCAGGAGACGCCCGGCGACATCCGTCGTTTGGAATGGCAGGCCTATCGCACCTTCGCTGGACAGAACCAGTTGATAACAATGATTCTGTCCACAGATGACGGCGCTTTCGCAAAGCACCAGGACGAACTCTACGGCATTATGTATTCGACCAAGGTGGTTCATTAAATCGTCGATGTGGAGCGCGGACATCCTGTCCGCCAGCGCGCGCAGCGCGGTCGCCTCTCTCGAGAAATATATGAGGAGCGAAGCAAATGCCTCGCTCCTCATTTTTTCGCGCTCCGCGCTCAAGCGGACAAGAATGTCCGCGCTCCCCCGTTAGTCCTTCTTGATATAGTTCCGATGCACCCAGGCATCGGACTTCGAGCGATCGCGAGTTTCGAAGAAGACGTTCTCCTTTGACTCGCGAGTCACCATTTGCACGCGAGACGAAACGTCCTTCTGCTTCTCATCGGTTCCCTTCGGCGAATCATCCAGAAAACCCTTTACTGCATCCGCGGGCGGAGCGGTGAATTTCTCGCCGCGCCGCAATTCAGCAGTTGCCTCGATCGCGCTGGCCTGCAGCAGCTTTGGCCAGAGTTTTTTGAAGAGTGAACTGGAAGCATAAACGTCCGCACTATTAATCTTGCCGTTGATAGCAAACACATATCCAATGACATCAGGCTTGCCGTTGACGATATTGCCGAGCGCTTTGACATAACTTTCAGCGCTCGCCTGCACCTTTTCATTCTCGAGGGCCAACTGGAAACTTGTCGGTGATGCGGCGCCGTTCACACGCGTGCCGGTGTTGGCGCTGACTTCACCCTGCGACTCGGCGTTCTTCGCGGCCAGCTTCAAATCGCGGCCCGCGATGACGTTCGCCGAGGAATTAAAGACCGTCGCGGCCTCGCTCCCGCGCTTACTCCAGCGTCCGTTCTCAACACAAAACGCAGAGATCGGGATCTTGCCCGAGCGCGGCGGCAGAATCAGATCGACTGCCATCATGCGATCCTGCTGACCGCCTTTCACGATATCGCCTGACTGCACGTAGACCTCTTCGCTCGAAATATTTTCGATCGAGAGTTCATTGACCGAGCGTGTCTCGCGCACGATCACTTTCCGTTGCACCAGAGCCTCCTGCAATGTTATGAAGGTCTGGCCTTTTATCCTGTCCTTGCCGTGAATCAGAAACACGGTGAGGTTGCCCTGCGTGAATGGTCCCTCGAGCCGGTAGTCATCCTTCACCTGCGGTCTCTGAGTCGTCTGACCACCCCAAGTTCCCGCTACTAAACCCAGCGGCGCCGCAATCAGCAAAACCAACCCGGCTAAAAAACTAATCAAATTCGTTTTCATCATTTTTTCTCCCTTCAAGTTAGCTCTTGATACTTAGCCGTGCGCTAGCCCGGGGAGTTCTCTCCACACAGCGTGAATCAAAACTGCCGCCTCCGCGATCAGAACCGCGGCTGCTTTGTGTGATTAGAACGGGGAGGGAAAACCTTCTTGCGCTGTGGCATCAAATTATCACGCGGCGCCGCTCTGCCGGGAGCTTTGGTAGTGAGCGGATGAAACAAATCATCCGCTCGCCGCCAAAATCCACAACAGGTAGCGATGTTCTTTGGGGTCGGGATTCGCCTTGATTGAACCTTCTCGCCGTAGGAGCGAGAAATGTAGATTCGCAGCAAATTTCCTCGCGAGCACTTCCCGAGTCATGCACTGGCGGCAGCTTGTTCCTTAGCGATTGATATTTCTTGTTTCGATTAGGTTCGTTAAGGTATGTTAGGAAAAGAGAGCATGATCCGTGCCCCTTTCTATGGACGCCGGCAGTCTCAGGCTTTCGCGAGAACCGGTAAAAAGTCGTAACTTGCTCAATTCAAATTCGGCGTCGTTGGGTGGCGGATCGCATTCTGGGCGCGAAAAAAGGCCGCAATTGGCAGCGCGTTCGCAAGAAGCATTCTGAATCCAAGCACAAGCAAGCACAAGAAGGAGAAAAACAATGGCTAATACAAGGATTATTGATTTGGTACGCGCCAAGAGAGACGCAAACGTGAAAGCCGGAAAAGGAAAGGACCACAAACCAGCGAAGCGCACCGGTGACTTAGCGGTTGCAGCCATCATCGGAGGCCTTCAGTCGCCAGCCTGGGAAGTCTATATGAAGCACTTCGGCGAAACTACACCGTTTGCCGCCGGTCAGCTCGAGCGGCTGTGCGCGAGGGACGATACGAAGGATTCCGGAACATTCAACGAGAAGAGAGCCTATCTGGTTGCCAACGGCACGTGTGGAATGACCAGTCCGGATACCCTGAATCTCGATGTAGAGGTTAATTCGATTGATGACGGACTCGCCGCGTGTGATCCGAACGATGTCCCAGAAGGGTGAACGCTTTACGGTCCGCCGCGCAAGGACATTTCCACCATGATCAACGAACGACCTTCCGCCAGAAGTGAACGCACAGCCGTGCGCCTGGAGAGACAGTGGCGGGAACTCTGTTCGCAATATCTTCCTATGGCAGTGGCGGGCTCGCTCTGGAGATATCATCGCGTTCACTCGCGGGAGCAACCGAGCAACGGCTGGAAGATTCATGTCTCGGCAACCGTGCTCAATGCGGGCCGAGTCCTGCAAAAGGTGGCGCCGCTCTTAGCCGGCCGCGGCGTTCAATTCAAGGCGCCCGCCTCGCTGCGGGACGTGATTAGGCTGAACTCGGGCTTGAGTCACGGGTATACTCAGGTCGGCAAAGTCATCACCGTCTACCCTCACACTCCCGAAGATATGATGGATCTCGCCAGGAGCTTGCATAAGCTGACGGTGCGCATGGCAGCGCCTTCGGTTCCATTTGACCGCAGATACAGCTGGAACAGCAATGTGTATTACCGGTTTGGCGCTTTTCAGCGCCTTGAAGTAGAGCTGGACAAAGGCAGTCGAACTTTAGCGGTGCACGGCCCAAATGGGGAACTAGTGACTGACAATCGCCAGCAGGCAAAACCAAACTGGGTGGCTGATCCGTTTGAAGGGCGTCATCGTCATTCCGCACATCAGAGCGAGGTACAACCCCTGACGACCTATCGTATTTTTCGCGCACTCGCTCAACGCGGTAAGGGCGGTGTTTACCAGGCCCTGGATCTCAACGTGAATCCACCAAGGCTCTGTCTTATAAAGGAAGGGCGCAAGTATGGCGAACTCACATGGGACGGCCGTGACGGCCGGTGGCGTGTCCGGAACGAGGCGCGGGTTCTCAAGGAGTTGTTGGCCAAAGGTGTAAACGTCCCTCGCGTCTACTCTTCTTTCGAATTCGACGGCAATTCTTATCTGGTAACGGAATTCGTCGATGGTGAGAGCCTGGACAATCTACTGCGGCGACTTCGAATAAGACTGCCGATCTCTCGAGTGTTAAAATACGGCATTCAATTGGCCGACTTTTTTTCTCAGCTGCACGCGGCCGGCTGGGTGTGGCGGGACAGCAAGCCAATGAACATCATCGTGACTCGAAGCGACAACTTAAAGCCGCTCGACTTTGAGGGTGCCAGTCGCGTCGGGCATCCGGATTCAATGCTCTGGGGCACTCCCGGCTTCATTCCCCCGGAATGGCGTGAGATTGAGCGGCAAACCGGACTACCCGACGATCTCTTTGCGTTGGGCTCTATTCTTTATTTGCTCTCAACGGGAAGCGTGCCCGAAATGTTGAGCGCCAAGTCCCCGAAAGCATTCAGGCGAAACATTCCGGACAGACTCGCCGAGTTGATCATGAGTCTATTGAGTACCGATCCCAAGTGCCGTCCTCAGGCAACTGAGGCTATGGATCGGCTAAGTAAGATGGCGGAAGAATTTCCCTCGAGACGAGTGACACGAACGCGGGAAATCACCGCGACCCACCAAACATCGCTCAATTTGATGATGCCAGGTTGAGACTCTTGACGAGCTCGTTGAACCTTGGATCCGAGCGAATTGAGTCATAAATTGGATCCACCGCCAGGTAGGACGTCGGCGCGAAGTGGTCTTCGACGGCCTTCTTCAACCAGGCAATGGCGTTCTCTTTATCGCCGAGTCCCAGATAGACGAGCGCAAACTCCTGCGCTGGAAGGTGGGATTGCCGATCCAGTTTTTCCATTTCGGCGAGGACGTCTCTTGCCTCAGCCTCCTGTCCGCTGAGACCATAGGCGTAACCAAGGGCCGCCGCAGTGGCCCGTCTATTCTTGTTGTAGAGAGTCTTCAAGGCGGCGACAGCCTCATGATTTAGCCCTTTTTTCAAATACATTAGTCCCCGGCCGTACTGCCCATTCGTGTAATCGGGATTGTCCTTTACCAGTTTTTCATAGCATGCCAGGGCTTCGTCGTCTCGGCGCGCGTAATAGAACGAACGACAGTGGTTAAGCGCGGTGACAGGCGAAAAGGGGTCGAGATCTCTGGCGGTTTGGCTCATCGCAAGAGCCTCGCTTTGCTTTCCTTCAATAGTGAGCAGGTTCGAGTAACCAAAAAAAGCTAAAGCGTAATCCGGTTTAAGATCGATCGATCGTTTGAAATCCTTCTCAGCCGCCTGCCAGTCCTGTTGAAATTTTAGTTCTACAAAGGCCCGTGAAGTGTAAGCTTCACCCAGATTCTCGTCCAGATCTATCGCGTCTTTCGCGGCCCGTGCCGCCCTGCTCATAGCTTCCTTGGTATCCATCCCCATGTCGGGATAAGACACCACGTTGCCAAGCGCATAACAGTCGGCCAGGCCGGCGTGTGCTTCGGCATAGTTGGGGTCAAGTTTGATCGCAGCGTTGAAATGATCAATCGCGGTCTTGAGCGTGTGGTCGTTATCACGATTGCGCCAGTAATACCTGCCGAGCATGTATTCGTTGCGCGCCTCGGGATTAACCTGCCGGCGCGCTGTTCGCTCTTCGTTTCCGCCGGACCAAAACAAGATACGCGAAGACACTTCCTTTGAGATATCATCCAATATCCCCACGCTGGCGTTTGCATCTACCGGATAACTTTTTGCCCAACGTTGGGATCCATCTTCGGCTTCGACCATCGCTATCTCCAGAGTTAACGAGTTCCTCGTGCCGCTGATCTTTCCCACTACTACATGATCCACACTTAAGTCTCGCGCTATCCTCTGAGGATCGATTTCCCCTTTATAACCCGAGACCATGCTAAAGGCCTTGACTCGGATCTTGGACTGGCCTGAGAGTTTATTGATCAAACTTTCGCTCAAACCGTCACCTAAATAATCGAGACTCGCATCACCCGTCTGATTAGCAATTGGCAGAATCGCAACGGTTTGCGGCCTGGTCACATAGTTAACCGCGTATCTTGTTACCGCCACCAGCAACAATAGAAAAACCAGGGCCGCGGTGGCGCGCACTACGAAAGACCAGGCGCGGTCGCCTTTCTTTAGGAATTTAGTTTTGCAACCCTCCAGTTCAATAAGCAGTTCGTTGGCGGATTGAAAACGCTCGCTCTTGTCATTTTGTAGACACTTCCTCGCGATGCGTTCCAACTCCCGCGGAATGGTGGCGCTGTCATTCTTGAGGGCCGGCACTTGACCGTTGAGGATGGCGGAAATCGTCTCGGCCTTGTTATCGCGTGCGAACGGATTTTTCGTACTGAGCATTTCAAACAGAACTGTTCCAAAGCTAAACACGTCGCTACGGTAGTCGAGCTTCTCGCCCCGTAGCTGTTCCGGAGACATATAGGAAACCGTTCCCGGTATGAATCCAAGTTGCGAGCTGCGGCTGGCGTTATCATTCAGCCCCTGCTCCTGTTGGACAAGCTTAGCAAGTCCGAAGTCCAGGACCTTCAACAGTCCGTTGTTCTTAACCATTATGTTTTGCGGCTTGACGTCACGGTGAATGATACCGTGCGCATGTGCCTCCGCCAGCGCGCTGACGATCTGTTGAGCGTAGGCGACCACCCGATCCGGATCCATCGATTCCTCGCGGATGACATCCGAAAGCATCTGGCCCTCAACATACTGCATGATGAGAAAGCTGTGATCGCCGGCCTGCTCAATACCATAGATGCTGCAGATATTCGGATGATCGAGCATGGCGACAGATTGTGCTTCTTTGACCAACTGGCGTTTGGCCCAGTTGTCACCGACAAATTCAGCAGAGAGAAACTTGAGCGCGACGTTGCGACCCAACCGAGTGTCTTCCGCCAAATAGACTTCACCCATGCCTCCTTTTCCCAGACGCTTCAGCACCTTGTAAGCGCCCACTGTCTGGCCCGACATGGAATTATCGGAAGCGGCCTCCATTACTTCGATTCCCAACCCGAAAGCCGGCTGATCAATGAAACCGTTGCTGCCGTCGAACGCGCTAATCAAAGATTCCACTTCTAACTGCAACCATTCATTGCCTGCGCAAGCTTGCTTCAGGAAGGCGCGCCTCTCTCCGGCATCCAAAGGCAACACCGCATGGAACAGGGTTTCGAGCTGTTGCCAATCCTTATTCGCCATTGTTGATCTCACGAGCCAACCAGGCTTTCGCCATGTTCCAATCTCGCATTACGGTAATCGTGGATATGTCCAATACCTCGGCGGTCTCTTTTACGCTGAGCCCGCCGAAGTATCTCAGCTCCACAACCTGGCTCTTTCGCGCATCGATCGCTGCCAGTTTCTTGAGTGCTTCATCCAGCGCGATCAATTCATCGGCCTTTGTTCCCGATATCACATCCGCGTGTGAGAGCGACACCTGGATGGCGTCCCCGCCGCGCTTCAAGCGATGCCGATCGCGAGCGTAGTTGAGCAGGATGCGGCGCATTATTTGCGCGGCGACGCCAAAGAAATGGGCACGGTTCTGCCAATTTACCTTGTTCTGATCAACCAGCCGAAGGTAGGTCTCGTTGATCAAGGCCGTAGTTTGAAGTGTGTGGTCGGCATTCTCGCCACGCATGTAGCGGTGAGCCATGCGGTGCAACTCACGCTCGACCATCGGCAGGAGTGTCTCGAGCGCGGACCGATCGCCTTTGCTCCAGTCGACCAGCAGATCGGTGATGTCGGACGAGGGGGGCACTACGATAGATCCTCCGGGGGGACGAGAATCAGAACTAGCCAAAGCTGAGACTTCTGATGCTACCCGACGAGAAAAGTTGCTGCTCGGATGATAATTCCCAGAGCGGTTCGGTGCGTTATTTAGTGAAGATAACAACGGCTGGTGCTAAACGACCTCGCCCCACAGCGACGTCCTCACCCCACTTGCTCCGCAGAGAGCGGAGCATTTATATAGCGCCAGCCGTTGTTATTGCAAGAGATATCTACAAACACAAGCAAGGTGCTCACTCACAATAGTTCAATGAAAACAACGCCGCCGCATAACACGAACGAAAGCTCTCGATCAGCAGACGCGCTGCGAAATTGGATCATGGTGGTACTCACGCTGATCTTTGTAGGTCTTTACGGCGCGGCGCTGGTCGGATGGCTGAAGCCCCTGGCCGACGAGAAGATGGTGTTGCGGATTGAGCCCATCATTTTCGTCATCATTGGATATTACTTTGGCCGGCTACCCGGCCAGCAAAATGAAAAGACACTCAAAGACGAGATCGGCCGCCAAACACAGAAGGCCGAGGCCGCGCAGCATGTAAAGGAACAGGCCCTGCAGACGAGAGAAGCCCTGGAAGAAAAACTCAAGAACATTAACGCTGCGCTGAACCCTGTTGGAGCGTCGAGGGCAGCGAGCCTCAGCGCTGAAGACACCGGCAAAACTAGCAGCGGCAGAGACGAGAGTTTGCGGTACTCCACGGCCGCGGCTGTTCGGATTTTGAATTCTTGACTTTAAGCCGGACCACTTTGTTCGTTCAAATTATCCAACGTCAGTCATTAAATGTGGGCTGGAAATAAGAGGAGGTCGAGCATGCAAAGGACAGGGATCTTGAAAGTGAGCAACGGCGTCTCGCAACTCAAGAACTGGAGGCGACTGGCGAGAGAGGGCGAAGAATTTCCGCTGGAAACAGCGACCGATTTCCTAGCAGAGAGAGGTTTCGACGACGAGGATCCCATAAGCGTCACGGGAACCCTCGGCAGTCTGGACGACGGGACCGCCGTTTGCTTCATCACTGAAGCACAAACGGCGTGATCCGTTAGGCCTGGGCCGACACCCGAACTTAAGGCGAAACCCGAAGTCTCAATTAGTGACAGGGGAGACGTGGCGAACCTGAAACGCGAACAGTGAATTCGGCAAAAACGTTGAGTGGAAAGGAACCGAAACACCAATGAGAATTCATCCGAAGCAAGTTAGCCTTGCCATGCTGGCAGTAGTCTTGGTCGCAGCATCCTCAAGACTTCCGGCCGATGTTGCTGGACAACAGCAAGCGCAGCAGCCGGCTCAAAGGTCTAACGAGGTCCCCGATACTCGCGCGCAGGAGAAAACGATCGAAGCTCGGGACCGGGATCGGAGAGGCATCACCGTGGAATTGCCGAAAGTCTATGACGACGCCCTTCTGCAACAGATGCTGGAAGCCGCCGAGGCCCGGTTGGCGGCAATTCAACTCTTCGACCAGAGCGGAATCTCAGCACGGTTTGGAGCAATCACCGGCGCCTCGCAGCAAATTTCAAGTGTCGGGGTTAACATCCAGGGGCTTCCCTTGCCTGGGATCACCACGACTTCCAGGGGAGCTACGGGAAATACCGTTCAGACTACGGCGCCGGGGGCGACGAGCAGCGGCTTTACCGCAACCAGCGCCCTCGCTTCTCAGGACCAAACGACTACGATGCCACAGGTGAGTCCGCCTGCCGTCACGGCGCCAGCTCCTACTACTAGCCTGCCCAGTTCATTCTCTGTTTCGGCATCCGACATATTGAATGAGCAGGCACAGCTAACTGCGGAGATTTCGGCGCTGCGGCTGCTTATTCGAGGGTCACTGTCAGATCATTTCGTGAAAGCGGAGGGCTCTAATCTGACAAAAGAGAAGGTCACCCTGGGGTTTCCAGTTACCGTGAATCCGGACAAGCGTTATAAGAACGCGGTCGCCGTGGTCGAAGTAGAAGTCGGCCCGGACATCGCAGGAATTACGAAATCGTTCCGATCTGACGTTGAAGAGGAAAATCAAGAAAATAAGAATCTGGACGAAGCGGCCATCACACAGGAAGTGAATAGAAGAGTCTCCAATCTGCTAGCCACGGATCCACCGGCGGTGACCGTACTTCTCCCTCGCGAGAAGACTTATAACGTAGCTTCAATCACAGATAAGAGTGTTTCCTTGAGCGGCGGCGTAGCTACGCAACTGTTGGGCGTGTCGGGCTCATTTCTCACTGGGCGCAAAACCTATTACGTCGTGCGTGATCAAGACACCGTCGCGCTTTCCTTCCATCCAACGGGTGAGAACAAAGTTGGGTTTAGGTGGGAATTCCGGCCAGTACTGGGTGGAGACTATGTAAAGTCCGGCTTGAAGCAGCCGTTCGTACAACTAGCTTTCGTGGGACAGGGGGAATTCAAGAATCTGGGTATAGTTACGGTTCGCACTTACTGGCGGAGATATGACCGCACGAAGGGCATAGCCAAGGAGATCATACCCAATTCTTATAGCGAGCAATTCGTCAATCGAGATATCTACATGTACAGATTGGATCGGCAGCCACGAGCTTTTAACTCCACATCCCTGGAAGACGTAGGTGCGGGACAGGTACTGGTTAAGCTGCCGGGTCGCTATCTGCCGGGAACATATGTTCGCATCGGCTCGACGCTTCTGTCCCCGGGTCCGCAGTTCACGCTTGAGTATGGAGGAATTCGATTCATCGCCCCGGCTTCGGACCTGGGTACAAAAGAGGTGTTCCTCGTTGCCCATGACGGAGTAGAGGTGCCGCTCCGATTCGGAGGAACGACTTGTTCGTCGAAAGCGCCAATCGTGATCGTTAAAGACTCCTTGACACTCGAAACAGTTGACGAAACGACCAGCCGCCTGACGCTCAGAGTGACTGAGGGGGACCAGGAGAAAAAGAGACCGCCTCGGGTAATCGTCATTGGCTCCCGCGTGTTTGGTTACTCGGACGCACCAATCGTCCGAAAGGCCGACACCCTCTCCGCTGTCGTGCCGAATGCCTTGCTCAATACCGGGCCTGACGTGAGGGTGCGGACCCTATTCCCGCAGAAAGGCTGTATCAGCGAGCCGGTTGCGGCGCTCAAGCCAATCAGTCCTGAAAGATTGGCGGTGCTCGAGCGCGGTGATGGCGTGACCAAGTTTTTGCTCTCTGGAAAAGGCTTGCAAGGAATCCAGGTTGTTTCGCCAATCGGCGCAGTGATTCAGCCGATCGGATATCCCAGTGATCCCGACAGCCTCGTCTCCTTGGCACTGACTGCCGACCAACTCAAGACAAACAAACAAGTAATGCTGCAACGAAGGAACCAGCGGCCTTTCCTGGTTGCTATTCCAGATCTTGACGCAAAAAAACCCGACCCGCCGAAGGCCAGAGAGCGCGTTACTGTGGACGCAGATGAGGCGGTGATCGATGGTGATGGGATGAAAGAGCTTGTGAAGGCGACGTTCAAAAAACTTGAAATTACTTCCAAAGAGATTGCCGGCGACGGCAAGAGCGTGCGCTTGTCCGGACTCCGAGCTCTCGGCATTACCTCGACAGCGGCATCTCAACCGCTGGTCCTCGAATTCAAGTCTGGCGCCAGGACGACTGTAACGCTTGAAGTGGTTAGCACGAAGGTAGAGACGGTCTCGAAATGAACCGTCACGCTGGAAAATTATCACCGTCCGCCTAGATGCGCTCCATAGCAAATATCAGTAAGGCCGTTTTGGTATGATCAACGATTGAGCGGAAAAACAATATGGCTCACGACGCAATCATAAGACTCTTAAGCGTGCCCGCGGCCGATCATGATCTGGATTGGCTGAAGCAAAGTCTGCAGGCCGCCATCGAATTGGAATTCGCCACGATTCCGCCGTACCTGTGCGCCATGTGGTCGGTCAAAGATCTAGACAACGATCCAGTGGCTGGTTCGATTCGAGTCATAGTCAAGGAAGAGATGTTGCACCTGGGGTTGGCTTGTAACATGCTCAGTGCGGTCGGTGGTACTACCGCGCTAAACACTCCCGGCTTCATCCCCGCTTATCCCGGCGAACTGCCCGGCGGCGTTCACAAGGGATTGATCGTTCCGTTGCAAAGATTGTCAAAGAGCGCGGCCGAACTTTTCATGAACATCGAGTTCCCTGAAGAGGGGCCGATCGCCCTGGCACTTGTCGAAGCCTTTGGCGAGGAATTTCCCACCATCGGAGCATTCTACACAGCCCTCGCGAAAGCATTTGAAACTCTCCAGCCGGCTTTGTCCCAGGAACGTCAACTCGCCGGCGCGCTCGGGCTGAAGAAGCTTGTATCATTGGACGACGTACGCCAGGCGATCGATTTGATTCAGCGACAAGGAGAAGGGTCAAAGATGTCTCCGGAAGACACCGGACCGAACGATCTTGCTCATTATTACCGGTTCAAGGAGATCTTCGCTGAAAGAGAGTTGCGGTTCGATCCTGTCACCCATGAATGGAAGTTCGACGGCCCGGCCTTACCTCTTCCAGAAACATGGCCGATGGCCGAAGTGCCCGCCGGCGGCTATCAAAAACCGGATGTACCCGATGGCGTCACCTGGAATTTGATACAAGAATTTGATCGGACATTTAGCGAAATGCTTAACCTGTTACAGGCGGCCTGGCGAGATGGAGACCCAAAGTCATTGCGTTCTGCATCCGAAAGTATGACGACTCTTACCGATCTAGCCAGCCAAATAATGCAGAAGCCCATTTCGCCGGAGCGCGGCAACTATGGCCCCTGCTTTAGGCTTGGCTAGCCAGCCGGTCTCTGAAAGTTGGGGCTTTGCTTCCGTTCATTTCAGTCAATCATCGTCGCTCCTGCCCGATGGCCAGGTTCAATTGAAAACCGTAACTTCAATCAAGAGGAGAAACCAAAATGAGTACCAGCGAAAACCCGGATGGAATTGGGAACAACCTTCAACCAACCTCGCGGTCTCGACTTTTTCCCCAAATCGCCGCTCTTCGAAGGACGTTTTGGACGAATGTTCAGAACCTTGCCGGCGGCCCATTTTAATCAAAAGGATCTAGAAAAACTCGCGGCGGCCATGGTGGCACAGCACGAGGATCCACCCACCTCTGAGGACGAGATTGATGACGAGGAAAACCAGGGCATCGATGCCGGCTACACTTATCTTGGTCAATTCATCGATCACGATATAACTTTTGATCCAGCCAGCAGTCTGCAGAAACTCAACGATCCGGATGCGCTCGTCGACTTTCGGACTCCGCGTTTTGATCTTGATAATGTTTACGGACGCGGCCCGGACGACCAGCCCTACCTCTACGCGGACGATGGAGTGCACCTGCTACTCGGCAGAGAGCTCACTGGAGTTTCAGATGACAAAAACACGCACGATCTGCCGCGGAATAGTCCCTCCACCGGCGGACGCAGACGGGCACTGATTGGAGATCCGAGGAACGACGAGAATGTGATCGTCTCGCAACTCCAGGGAGCGATGCTGCGCTTTCACAACAACCTCGTGGATTGGCTCAAGCGTCAGGACAAGCCCTCGCTGAAGGACCCAAAGAAGCTGTTTGAAAAGGCGCAGCGTTCAGTGCGGCGGCACTATCAATGGATTCTGGTCAATGATTTCCTGCCCACTATTTGCGGACCAGACGTCGTCGACGAGGTGCTTCCGCACCTGCGAAAGGGCACCAGCATTTTCGTCGACGAGCCCAGAGTGAAATTTTTTAAGTGGCAAAAGGAACCGTACATGCCCATAGAGTTTTCGGTGGCGGCATATCGCTTTGGACACTCAATGGTAAGGCCAATCTATCGGCTAAATACCGAACTTCCCGACCGGCAGGAAATCTTTTCGCAGGATGAGAACAAGAGCTTGACGGGCTTTCGAGAGTTCCCCAGCAATTGGGCCATTGACTGGCGGCTCTTTTTCGGAGAGCTGAGAGATAACCCGCCCGCAAAGGGAAAGGATCGAGTTCAAAAATCCTACAAGATCGATACCTCACTGGTGAATCCTTTGGGTAACCTTCCGGGCGTCATTGGCGGCGCTATCCCCTCACTGGCTCAAAGGAACTTGATCCGCGGCTGGAGGATGGGCCTTCCTTCCGGTCAGACGGTTGCGCGCTACATGCATCTTCCAGTGGTCCCGGACAGCCAACTGCGAGTGGGCAAAGCAACCGAAGGAGACCATGACAAGAATCCGCTGCTAACCGAGCTTTCACTTAACTTCAAAGACAATGCGCCACTCTGGTATTACATCCTGGCCGAGGCACAACAGGCATTCAAGAAGAACGCCACGCCGATTACTCTCGGACCGGTGGGCGGACGAATCGTTACTGAAGTGTTCGCGGGTCTCCTGCTCGGCGATCAACATTCGATCTTCCACCGTCCGGACTGGCAGCCGATCGAAGACGTCACCAGCAAGAGAGGTTTCGGCGTTTCCGAGTTCATTAGGGGTGCGGCAGATCCGGGCTGGTAGTCCAGGGCAGTTTTGTCTCCCTTGATCCAGTCGACCTACAACTTTCAAACACGCTTCAGACACGTGCGGCTGGTGGTGTATCGCATTGACGATCTTGAGTTCGTAACAATGCTCGTCGTATTTCGGGCAAACCATGCAAATGACTGAAATGGAGAATCAAGTAAAGTTGGATATAGCATCAATAAGTTTCTGAACGTTGGGATTCGCATACGAATACAAGTTTGGGATCAAGTAACCCATTCCTCATGCACCGTCGGCGCGTCCGCATGCGGCACAAAACATTGGCGGCAACGGGCTTCGTACATGCCGGTGGCGCCGACGGCGACGCGTTCTTCGGATTCGAAGATGCGTTGAGAGTAGTTGGCCGGTTGGCCGCATTTTACGCAGATAGCGTGTGTCTTGGTAATGTATTCGGCGACCGCGAGCAGTTGCGGCATCGGCTCCCAGGGTTTGCCGGTGTAGTCCTGATCCAGACCCGCCACGATCACCCGCATTCCTTGTTCAGCCAGCTCATTAACAACCTGAATCAGTTCGTTGTCAAAAAACTGGGCTTCGTCTATACCAACCACCTCGGTGTCTGGTTCGACATTAGCGCGCACATCGGCGGCCGTATGCACGTTGGCGGATTCGTGTTTCATTTCTGAGTGCGAGACGATGTGGTCCTTCGAATAGCGTTCATCGATTTCGGGCTTGAACACCTGGACCTTTTGTCGCGCGATCTTGGCGCGCCGCAAGCGGCGAATCAGTTCTTCCGACTTGCCAGAGAACATCGAGCCGGCGATAACTTCGATCCAGCCGGCACTGCGCCGGGCCAGGCCGGGATGCTCGGCGCGGTTGTGGACTTCAATGTCTTCGGGTTCATTGCTTTGACTCATCTTCGCTGAACTATTCATCTGCCTGTTTGATTATCTCTTTCAAGAATGTCTGATCTGATCGTCGATGCAGTCTAATTCAAAGCCATTCATTTACCAAAACCGCGGGGCTGCGGTTTCTCGCAAAGGCGCAAAGACAAGTCTTAAGGCGCTAAGAAAGATTAATTACGCCCTGATAATATATCCGCGAAAGAGTGTTACGATCCACGAAATCACACGAAGCAATACGTTCTAATCAGGTTCACCAAAACCCCCGCCGCCTGGCGTTTCAATCCGCACGCGATCGCCCGCCGCCAAATCCCAACTGCCTTTAGAAGGAAGCTGCTCCTCATTTCCATCAGCGCGGATGATGAACGCGCGGCCGAGTGCTCCATCATCCCCGCCTTGCAGTCCATACGGGGCGCGCTTGCGGCGATCAGAGAGCAGGGACATTCGCGCTGCGGCCAATACTTCGATCTCGCGTACTGATCCATCGCCGCCCTTGTGTCTTCCCTTCCCTCCCGAAGCTTTGCGAATGCGATACTCGCGCACCCGCAGTGGGTAAGAGTACTCGAGCGCCTCAGCCGGCGTGTTCAGGCTGTTGGTCATGTGCGTGTGCGTCGCGTTCATGCCGTCGAGCTCCGGCCGCGCGCCCATCCCGCCGGCCACCGTTTCATAATAGGAAAACTCTGCGCCGGTGCGCGGATCAATTCCACCGATGGTGAGGTTGTTCATCGTGCCCTGACTTGCCGCCGGTATTTGTTCGGGAATCGCCTGAGCCAGAGCTTTGAAGACAGTGTCGACGATCCTTTGCGAGGTTTCGACGTTCCCGCCGGCAACTGATGCCGGATGAGCGGCATTGACGATGGTTCCCTCCGGCGCAATGACCTCGATCGGTTCCATCAG